>Ga0208543_1000192_pt1 | contig 21683 bp, 26 predicted proteins | sample DEB08_DNA_14_FD_185497 | JGI IMG/M metagenome (GOLD analysis project Ga0208543, IMG submission 185497) | Aqueous microbial communities from the Delaware River and Bay under freshwater to marine salinity gradient to study organic matter... | ecosystem: Environmental > Aquatic > Marine > Coastal ...
TAAGTAAATTCTCAGGTAGTATAAACTAAACAAATATGAACTCTCTAGACGAGACTATTAAAAACGCTACGGCGATCATCAGTCTCGTGTGGAGCGTCGGTAAGATGCAAAAATGGGTTAATTCGGCCTAAGTAAACATGTACATCGAAAAAATCTAAAAATGTTTGCCCAACCTCAAAACGTGTATCACAACCCCACACCACGTCGGTTCAGGACCAGGTGTAGGGCGAGTAAAAACGCTTATACGAGTATGCACAGCCTGAGTGATAAAAATAGTAGATCTATCAGCGAAATCAAGACGAATAAGCCGTTTCACATTCTCGCGTTTGAAAAGAATGGAGTAGAAGGGATTTATTCTATCGCCGAGCGTCACGAAAACGGTGTCGAAGTAAATCACATCATCGCTTTTCATACTTTTGACGAAGCTTTCAGATACAAAACATTGCTAGAAGCGGATACCGATTTCAATCCATTTATTCAATTCGTATCTAAATATGAAATAAATCACGCATGTAACGTCGGGAACTATAAATGCCGTGTGGTTAATCGGGGAACGCTCGTGGTACCACCTTCAAAAACACTGGAAATTACAGATTGGGAAAAGGAAATGGATATGTGATTTAAAGTATTCGAGTGATATATACGTACATGCTTCTTCGTGAAGCAGTTGTTAATCGCATGAACATGGGGAAAATGAAGTACGGTCACGGGGTTCGTATCATGGACGATACAGTCACATGGGGTACGGTGAAAAATTCGTGGCTTGAGATGGCATCCGAAGAACTTTTGGATGCCATCATTTACGTCATAGCCGACTATTTACGTACCGAAGAAAAAATACATGATGAAGAGGCTAAGGATGATAACGACCTCATCATGCATATATTCGATAATGTGAATACAGTTTCAAGTGAGAAACATCACAAGTTGTTAAGTGGTCTCATTAGCATGACACAAATTTGTTTATAATTATACATGACGTTCGACAAATACGTATTCTGGGAAAGCGTTTTTCAATCTATTCCTATGCCTCGCGTAAATTACATGTTTTTCATAATTCGACATTGATTCGGTAAATAAATCGATTTTTTTCTGCTCGTGGTGTACTTCAAGTTCGATACGAAACCCCCTGTTACGTTCAGGGTGTAAATCTCCGATTATCTGCCATATTTCATCTCTATGAACGCGTTCACTTTCGGGTAAAAGTGATTCTTCCTTGAATTTAACCGCATAATATCGGCGACTTAGTGACTGCCATGGAAGTCTTTTTAGACGCTGTACTACGCTCATTTTATACAAAGTGTGCCATTCTTTTAAATCATAACATTCTTATTAGCCGCGATGAGTAAACCTACCAGGGTCGCAATCTCAATTAATAAAAGCGTTTGTTGAGACATCGCGACGAGTTTCGCTCTGAAGGTCTTAGGACTGAAATCGCCATACCCAACACTAGACATAGTCGTAAACGAAAAATAGAACGGGTCGATGAGTTCTGTGAAGCCAAACTCTTCCGGTTTCATCATACTATACAACAACCCATACATGAGAGTAATGAAAATTACGCTGACGGGTATGATCATTTTTTTATTATACGTATATATTAAAATGGTAATCACAATTACACTGACATGTGCCATTCTGTACGTATTGTCATTAAGATTAAATGGCGAGCGTGGAGATGGATTAGACTATAAATGCTTTTTACTAACACTACCATCTTCAAAGAAACGACAAGATACGTTTATGAAACATCATGACGAAAGTGTACCGATTGAAATTATATACGGAGAGGACACCAAAAAGATTGAGAATGTTGAAAAATTCAAACATCTCGTCAAACCCGAATACTACAGAGAAGCTCTTAAAATGCATTACGATCGTTCACACAAGCGCCCTGATATCACATTTATAAATACGGGGGCTATAGGGTGTTACATGGGCCACATGAAATTTTATGAAATGTGTTTCAAGCAGGGGTTGAAATATGCCGTCATGTTCGAGGATAATGTGATTGTTAAAAGCCCGGAACTCTATAAACAGATACAAAATGTTATCGATACGATGGGAGATAATTTCGAGATTTGCTTTTTCCACTGTCTATCTAGATTACCTGACGGGAGTGAGAAAGGGTTGGAGAATGTTAAATGGATCACGAGTATGAAGTGTTACCTCGTCAATGTAGAAAATATGAAAAAGTATCATAAGTACTTTTTTCCTATCGATAACCATGTAGACTTAAAGCATGAAGATATCATAGCACAAGGTGCTCGGGTATTTTATAAAGATTTGCGAGCGTATATGAAAATCGATAGAACTGGTCCAAGTACTATAGGTCATCATGATTGGGGTAATAAAAAGTATTTCTCTAGACAATATCCACATCTCACGACCGATGTACTAAAGGGTGGTTATTAAACATTATCTATGGATAGGCGCCTATCTTCGTCTCTACCCGATCTCCTTATAACATTAAAAGCATTGAGCCATCGGTTCACAACGCGCCCGGAACCCGTAACTGACGCAGCGTCATCACCTACAAGTATAGAAAGTCCGTTGCACACATCGGGTTTATTCTCTTTATCTGGAAACTGTACCAAAAAGGCTTGAATACTGATAGCTGGTATATCAGGTGAATCATCTAATAGCTTGTCATACTCTTCGCGTGATTTCATGATAAATTCTACCACATCATCGCGATGTTTTACATCTAGGGAAAGTTCCATATCAATACTCCTGTAAAATTTAGACCACTGTACACACATGACTGAATGTGATTCTGAAAGAGGTAGACTTTGACTAAACTTACTTATGGATGACAATATCCCACCGAGTACGTTCAAAAACGCAAAAAAATACTGAATGATCATGATATTATTTTTTGTATCTGTAGACACATCCTCGCTCCCACTCGGATTAAGAACCGCAAACCCACCCACACCAGTTATACTCGCTATGATTATACTGGGATAAGCCAGCCAGTCGTTTTGTTTCTTATAAAATAGACGCGCATGATTATGTAACCATCGGTATCCAGCCGCTTTCTCCGCCCATTTTATAAGTAATTTTTCTTGTTTTTCACACCATTCACATGGTTCGGGGCTAATATCTTTTTCACCCATCCTAATGTGACGCGATATTTTTCTTGATGGTCTCTGCTGAAAGTCTTGCCAATTTATCAACTTCCTCGTTTTTAGGATTTCCGTTATGCGCCTTAACCCACCGCCATTCAACTATCTTCAACTTTTTACGAGCTTCATCAATTTTGACCCATAATTCCTTATTCTTTACATCAGTTCCCGTAGCAGTTTTCCACCCGTTTCTCTTCCAATTCACTATCCATACCATGATTCCCTGTTTCACATAGTTACTATCCGTGTAAATACGCACTTCTTGAATATTTCGATGGAGACACTCTTCAAGAGCCCTTAAAATCGCGGTCATCTCCATCTGGTTATTTGTGGTATCATTCTGTCCAGCAGTGAGTTTAAAGTTATCACTGACAACACCCCAACCACCACATCCAGGATTCCCGAGACAACTCCCGTCAGTGTAAATCTCATACATGGTTACTTATTGTGGCTTATCCTTATACTCCGAAGCCTTCTTAGGTGTTTTATAAATATGATCACCACAATGATCCTATTTGATAGAATACAAAAAGCTAGTTCGACTCGGGGTGCGTTAACCAACTTAAAACGTATGATCGTATACGACATAGCGGAATGAATAGTTTGACAAAATATATCTTCAAAGCCCCAAGTGTCAAAGTTGATACAAAGGAGCGCACGGTCGAGTATAGTCCACGTTCGTATACACAGTTCATTCAGGGTCTGAAAAGGAAGGAACTTCCCGCTGTAGTCGTTCGTCCTAATAAGAACGTCGCCGTCTTCCAAGAAGAGAATGGGGATTACGGTGATGTACAAATCGTACAGACCGAACAGTTATGGAATACACTCATGGATAGTGGTGCTGAAGTCATAGTGGATAATACGCAGCCCATGTCTCTTACAGAGAACCTTGTCATGTTCTTTTTTGTCGCGTATGCGTTTACACTCGCGCGTACCTTATTCGCGTCGAGAAGTGAAGGTGGTATGGGAATGCCGAACCCTTTTATGAAATCCGCGGACTTCAATATGGAAAGTGATGTGACAACACGTTTCAAGGATGTGGAGGGTATCGATTCCGCGAAGGATGAACTCGAAGAAATTGTCGACTTTCTCAAAAACCCTGATAAGTATTACGGGAGTGGTGCTCGAATTCCACGCGGAGCATTACTCGCCGGTGACCCCGGTACTGGTAAAACACTACTGGCGCGCGCTATCGCGGGTGAATCAAATGTTCCGTTTGTTCAATGTTCTGCGGCGAGTTTCATTGAGATGTTCGTGGGTGTAGGCGCTAAGCGTGTACGCGAATTGTTTCAACAGGCTCGTGAAAATCAACCGTGTATCATTTTCATTGATGAAATTGATGCTGTAGGCAAGAAGCGTGGTGGCACTACTACACCCGGGAATGATGAGCGTGAACAAACTATCAATCAACTTCTCACAGAGATGGATGGTTTCGATAACGAGACTGGTATTGTCGTCATTGCTGCCACGAACCGTGTAGATATTCTCGATGACGCACTACTTCGTCCAGGTCGGTTTGATCGTAAAATTCAGGTTTCCCTTCCGAGTGTTAAGGGTCGCCTCAAGATTTTGGGAGTTCACGCACGAGGTAAGAAGTTCGCATCAGATGTCCGTCTCAAGAACATCGCGAAACAGACAACCGGTTTCTCCGGTGCGGATCTAGCCAATTTCCTCAACGAGTGCGCTATCCGCGCCGTCAAGGATAACGACGGGACGATCACGACCGAAATCACCGAGAACGTATATCAACGTATTGTCATTGGTGCTAAGGGAGATGTTAAATATTCCATGCGCAAGAAGGAGCTCGTAGCTTATCACGAGGCTGGACACGCTATCATCGGCGTTCTCGTACCGGATTACGATACAGTTCGCAAGGTATCTATCATGCCCCGCGGTGCTGCGGGTGGTGTGACATTCTTCCAACCTTCGGAGGATAACGCAGACTCACCCTTTTACACGAAAGAGTATCTACTCGCTCAGATCCTAGTCGCCCTAGGTGGTCGCGCAGCTGAAGAGGTTATCTACGGTGCTAACCGTGTCACGACCGGTGCGAGTTCCGATTACGCGATGGTGTACCAGATTGCCCGTGAAATGGTCACGACGTACGGGTTCGGTAAGAACAATTACGATTATCGTAACCTTTCCCCGTCAGCCGCTCTTAAGGTGGATAACGAAATAGATAACATCGTATCCCAGTGTTACAAGTACGCAGTCCAGATGTTGAAGGATAATAAAGATAAGCTCGAAGAACTCAAGGAATTACTCATCGAAGAGGAGATCGTCGATGGGGAGGTCGTGTACGATATGATTGGACGAGGACGATGTAATTCGTTTGACTGCTCGGTCAGTTTTGAATAAACAAATTAACAAATAACAAATTCAGTTTTAAATAGCATGGATGTGCATTTTAAAATTGAAATACAAATATTTTTAAAAAACTAAGACTAAATGCTTAGTTGGAGAACGCGAGGCCACCCATACCCGACTGGATGCGGAGGACGTTGTAGTTGACCGCGAACATGTTGAGGTTGGTCGCGTCGGCGTTACCATTAGCGGTTGTGATCGCAACCTGGGCGTTATCGATACGCGAGAAGTTGCATGTACCGGTAGGCTGGTGCTCCTCGGGCTTGAGCGCGAAAGAGTACGAGTACACACCGGCGTAGGGGGAGCCGGAGTGGTGGTTGTACGCCTGGACCTGGTTGAAGTACTTACCGGACTGCTCCTTGAAGCGGTCCTGGCCGTTGAGTACGAGCTTCATGGAACCGACGGTGCCGGCGTTCTCCTCGGTGAAGGCGTTGGCAGCCTGGGTACCGTCAGTGCCGACCTTAAGCATGGGAGCACCGGAAGCGGAAGTAGAGATGAACGCGTTAGACGCAGCGATCGCGGTGGGGTCAGACTCGAGGATGATGGCATTGTCCGCAGCCTTCGACGTGAAGTTCCAGAGACCCTGTTGGTCATCGTTCGAAGACAGACACCATACGAGCTCCTTGACGGGATGGTTGTACGAGAGGCGGACCTGCTTGGTCTTGCCAACGCCAGCCACAGCACCGGAAACAGAGTCAACACCAGTGTGCTGAACCTGCTCGATCAGGTACTCGTGACCCTTCTGAGCGAAGCGACGACGCTCCTCGGTGTCAAGGTAGATGTAGTTAGCCCACACCTTGAAGGTGGTGCCATCAGTGTGAGTGGAGAACTGATCAGTGAGGTCGAAGTCGAGACGGACCTCGTGGTACTGAAGCGCGATGAGGGGGAGCGCGAGACCGGGGTTGCGGTTGAAGAAGAAAATCAGGGGAAGGAACACCTGAGAATTGACCGCGGTGGTCATCTTACCCCACGAAGCCTTCTTGGACTCGTCGAGGTAAAGCTCGGAGTACAGGCGCCACCACTTCTGGTAGTGCTTGTCGATGCGCTGACCACCGATGGAAAGCTCAACATCCTTGACGGCACGCTCAGCGACCCAGCAGGCATCGGCGTTCGCCGTACCGGTACCAGTCTCGAGACCGGAGGCGGCCTTGAGCTCGATGTACATGTCGTTGACGAGGTCACCGTTGCGCGCAACGGTGACAGACACGCGACCGGAGTTGGAGGCAGTACCGTTGACGGTCTGCTCGATGTTCTCCATCGCGAAGTTGGTGTGGCGGCGGTAGACCGCCTGGAAGAAAGTAACCTTAGGGTTGCCGGTCAGGTAGACATCCTGGGCACCGTAAGCGACGAGTTGCATGAGACCACCGGCCATTGTGAGTTGTTGTACTATATACCAACATTTTTTTTGAGCCGCGAAAAACACGGCACCATTTTTCCTCACCTTACATAAATGTCCCAACACACTCATTCCGAAATCGAAGCCGAGGCCAGTGCCGAAACAGTATCTGAGTATGAAGATGAATCTCAGCCTGGTGATATTGACCAGGTAGATCTCACACAATACGAGGATGAGGATGATGTGATGAGTCCCATGGAAGCCATGCTCGGTTCCGTCCTGACAACACAGGACGGTGATACAGTTTGTACCGCCCTCGTAAATATGGGTCGTCAGATGGAAATTCAGAATAAGATTCTTGTTAAAATTTTATCATCCCTCCAGAAGAATAACACTGCTTAAAAAAAGAAATCTATATTTAGGAAATGACAGGGGTAGCTACACATTTCATCGATGAAACATCTAACCGGGATGACGCCGCCAGTGCAATGTGGACCAACCAAATTCAAACTTTTTCCCACGACGATGTCATGAAATTTCTCGTCCAGCTGGAAGATATGTGGAAAATCAATGACCGTGACGACATATATTTGTCCTACCGTATCGGCTATGAAAACTTTTTTACGAAAGATGAACTGACAGAAGATGGTTTACCAGTATCTATTGACATCTCACGTGTCGAATCCAAAGTTAAGCGTATGAACGAACGTCTATGCGAACTTTACCATAGAGCAGACACTCTTAACATGATGGATATTGAAGACGATAACGATATGAAGATATCCGTTCGCATCAACCGTCTTCTGGATCAAGTAGACGATGCATGGCAGATTGTATTTCGACACGCTCGCATAAGTGAACGTATGAACAACCCTACATATGTTCCAATTAACCCAGAAACCGACCCATCTATTTTTAGGATCTCCACGATTAACAACATAGACGAACTTAACCCATTTCAGCAGGGTGTTTTACAGACACTCAAGGATCTCTACCGGCGACAGATTAGACGATACAAAGGGCAGTGTTGTGTTCAGATTAAGACACCCGACGGTGCAGGAACTCGAGCTTGGAAACCCGTGGAAACGATCAAGGATTACGTATACGGTGTTGCTAAGAAAGAAGTTCAATTTGACTTATGGAAGAACCTTACTGCACGCGCACCCGGTCATAATGATCTTATCCGCCACTTAGAAAACATAAAAGATATGCAATTCCCCGAAATTCAAAAGAACCGTCACGTATGGTCGTTTAAAAACGGTATTTTCATCGGTAAGGAATTTGATAGCGAGAAATCGGATATTGTCAACCCACACTGGCGTGCGAGTTTTTACACGTATGAGTCAAATGAATTCAAAAACTTGGATCAGACGATCGTAAGTTCTAAGTATTTTGATCAGGATTTCACAGACTATTCTGAGATTAACTGGCGCGACATACCGACACCCTTTTTCGATTCCGTGTTGAACTATCAAAAGTTCGATAAGGATGTATCCGAATGGATTTTTGCTATGGGTGGTAGACTATGCTTCGATGTTAATGAGATTGACAAGTGGCAATGCATTCCTTTCCTGAAAGGTGTTGCACGCTCGGGTAAGTCTACACTCATCACGAAGGTATTCAGAAAGTTTTACTGCACGGAGGATGTTAAGACCCTATCGAATAATGTAGAGCGGAAGTTTGGATTGTCGGCTATCATGGATGGATTTATGTTTATTGCGCCAGAGATCAAGGGTGACCTGGCACTTGAACAGGCCGAGTTTCAGTCGATCGTGAGCGGTGAGGATGTATCTATCGCAGTGAAACACGAGAAGGCTAAATCGTTTGAGTGGACGGTACCCGGCATTCTCGGGGGTAATGAAGTCCCGAATTGGCGTGATAACTCTGGCAGTATTTTGCGACGTGTACTGACTGCTGATTTTACAAAACAGGTTCGTGAAGCAGACCCCACCCTCGACGGTAAACTCGAAGGGGAACTTCCATGCATTTTACAGAAGTGCGTGCGCGCGTATTTGGAGTTTGCGCAAAAATGGCCCGAGAAAGATATCTGGAACATCGTACCCAAGTACTTTGTAGATGTTCAGCGCCAACTCGCCACGGCTTGTAGTCCCCTAGAATCGTTCTTATCAGAACCGTGCATTGAGTTCAATCCCGATAAAAAGTGTCCACTCAAGTTTTTCAAGAAAAAATATTCCGAATTCCACGGTGTCATGCACAAAACACTCAATCAGGATATCTGGGCGGGGCCATTTGGATCCAGAGATATCAGGGTTGTACGTATCGCAGAACCTACAAAATATCAGAGCTGCGACGATACATTCCCGGTCATGGAACAGAATGGCACCGAGTTTATTATGGGTCTCGATATCGTAGATATGTCGGCTAAACCTGTAATGTCGGTAGGAACTGATTAAAAATGTCTGTGTAATATATGGGTTTATTTAACGAATTTGAAAATTCGAATTCGAATTCGAATTTGAACACCCCTCTTACGTCTCAGAACATGATACGACGCGCACCCTACCTCACCAACCAGGAACGCGGTGCGTTGATGAAAAATGCTATGCAGTTACCAGTAAATAAAATATCGTCTCGGATCGGTACTATCACCGGCGATAAATTTCGTAGCACCAATTTTACACAATTGAAGATATCACCTCTACAACTATCAATTTTCAATGGAATGGTAAATCAGGACGCGAAAAATGGTAATTACTCAGTTAATGTAAATCCAATACTGTATAAAAAACCACACAAACGAAAACCTATATCACCCGGATCTACATTGGATGTAGAGGTCAATAGCATCATATTGCGCTATGGGCGAATGGCTATAGGCGCGAAACATACGTTTACAGTTAAGCCTAATGCTAATAATGTGAAGAAGCATGCTTATTTCCTTGCAGAAATTAACGGGCGTATATTCGAAAATGGATTGGAAAGTAAGTTCATGGTTAAAGTTTACAAGAATGGAAAGATGCAAGTTTCCGGTGGAATTCTAAACAATAATATCCGACACCCAGAAATGATACGGAAATATATCGTGGACACGTATATACCCAATGCTAGGTTTCTGTATAATCCTATTAAATATGTTGTGTTAGTTGGGACATTCCAAACAAACGGTATTCTTAATTTGGCTGGTATAGCGTCGGCATTTTCTAGATCTAGAAATGCTTCGTATGAACCAGAATTACGCCCATCTTTAAAAATGGTACATAAAAACCAAGGGTTTCAATTATTTCGCTCGGGTAAGATACAAATCATGGGTGCTAAAACGACGAGAGACTTGAACAATGCGTATAACATTGGTAGCGATCTCGTGAAAGAATTAAATGTTATGGGATTGATTAGCAATTTCAGGAATGTTAACCTCAAACCAGTCGCGAAGAAAGTGCGTGTAATTAAAAATAAACAGGTAAACAACGCTAGTAATGCTATTAGTTATTTTAATAAGTCGAATTCTAAGAATGGTAAAAATGGTATACGTGTAGGTAAGAAGAAGTGTGCGACAGTACCTCGCCCAAAGCTCGTCGCAGTTGCGGAAAAGATAGGTATTGTTGATATCACCGGAAAAACGACCAAACCTCAGATATGCGCAAAGATAAAGGACAAGGTATACGGTAAATTCACCGTTAAGAATAGACCTTGTAAGGCGTACACAATAGAGGAACTCATACCTATCGCGATAACGAAAGGTGTCCCCATTTCCGACTTTGACACGGTTGATACTATTTGCAAAAAATTAAACATTCCCAAACCCTTACCGGTAAATGTCAAAAAGGTTGAAAAGGCTGCTAAGGCTGCGAATAAAAAGGTTAAAGCTCAAAGTAAAGTGTTGGAGACACGGGGTTTGTCTAACACGGGGATTAAAAAAGATATACAAAAATTATATGGTAAGAAGTGGTTGAATACGTATAAGAATGTAATGCCTTCACTCGATTTAGATGTCGCCGAACTCAAGAAACGTATAAACGCGGCGAATTTAAAAAAGAATAAAGCAGGTGTACCGTTTAAGATGGGTGTCAACACTATTAAACGTGAAACCGTCTCCGAGTGGAAAATGCAGAGGCGAAAGAAATTAAATAACAAACTAAACGCGTTGAATAATAACCTCGCCAAGAACCTGGAAAATGTCATGAACAAAAATAAGACACCTTCACCCCCCAAGAAAAGGTCATTTCCCAAGGGTACTAAGGTCGAACAGTTATAAAGACTTCGATGGTTGTGTTATAAATGGACGATATACGTCTCACATTTATTCATTCTCTACGGGATAGGGGTTCACCCCGCGTGGATGAGGAGTGTGAAAATATATCAAAACGCATTACAACATCCTTACTAGATAGTTTGTTTTACGTTATTTGTTCATATATTCGTGAAGAGCGTTATATGGACAAAGAATGGGGAATGGGTCGACAAGAACGTGAATATTTATGCTCAGATGATTTCATGAACGCAGCTGATGCACAAAGATGGATTGATGAAAATCGCGAAACAGATGATATAGGCTTAATTGTTCATATATTTGATAACGTATATGACATGACACCCGGTAAGCATAGACGGTCGTTGCTGTATATTCTCAACATGTTATATTTCGGTTTATAAGCTTATGTGGTTCAGACATCTGTTTCAGATGTGAAACATGATAGGAAAAATTATATCCAATAAACTCCTCTTTAATCTGATCAGATAAGGTATATCCCTGGTTACGCATCGAAACACCCGAACACACAGACATATGTTCTAATTTAAGAAAACGATCTTCCATCATGACAAACATTTTAAGTGAATCCATAGAAAGACCGTCACTTTTCATATTCTCGTACATCTTCTTAGAAGCACCGTCGGAAATATGAAAGTATTTAGTTTTGTATCCTAGAATACTGACCTCTTCCCCTTGGTTTTGACTCGCATTGTGTAATAAAATAAACAGTATAAATAAAAACAATAGTGCTATCATCTAGTGTTATTCAACATTATAAAAACGTCATTAATTTTATGGATAATTTTGAAAAGATCATCCCTTGTCTGAACAGATGAAGGAACGATGATTTCAAATTCAACCTGATACATGACCGAATCTTCCGCGTCCATGTCATGACTATCCCCAGTCATGATAGTGAGATCGATAGAAACATTTTTACGTATATACGATAAACGTTGTTTCGTTTTTTTCTTATCCATCTCTCGATCAATATCATCTGGCATAGGCACTTCCTTCGAAACACTGAAACGAATATCATACGGAGTGTTCAACATGTGTTTGAAGTCATGGTTGATGATACGCTCTTTCTTGATAATCACTTCTTCACCCGTAGCCTGATCAGTGGAAATGCGCACACCGTCAGAAACCCGGTAAAAAACTTCATGTTCGGTCCCTACCATCTTTTCCCATCCGGGAAATTTAGATAACCCCATCATTAATTGGTCGAATGCAACTTTCCCTACGTTCGTATCAAACATAGTACCGTTAAACTTTCCTAGTCTGAACTCGATTTCGGTATATTCATCATCCTTATACTTCTGGACGAGGGGAAAAAGTGTGTCAGTTATATGACGCACATCCATATTCAATGATATAAAACCTATATTCTTTAAACGACTTAGGTTAAAGTTATCGTTCATGTGTAATACATGCGCGGATTTATAAATAATGATACGATGTGCTATTTTAATAGCGCTGTTCAGTGTCTTTTCAATATACCCATATTGACGAACCACTTTTTACGGGATCCATATACGGGAAAATGTATGTTTACAACTCTTTATCAAATACTTCTGAAACAGTATTGGACGGCTGATAAAACACCCATTAATCTAGACGGTCTACACTTTGCATTTCAAAAGGAGTTTCCCCGTTTTAGATCGGATGAACAACATGATGTTCAAGAGACAATGTTATGTATAATTGATATACTGGAGCGTAGTCAACCTATAGTAAAGGACTGGTTGTACGGCAAAAAAATGCAGGAAACTATATGGCCGGGGGGTAAAACAATGAATGAAGAAGATTTCAGTATTCATTTATTGAATTACAGGGGTGACCCCGACATGTCTAAGATGATCAAAGATAGCACGGATTGGAGTGTATTGGAGAATTTTCAGGATAACAATGGAACGACATATAACGCAGCTACAACGAGAATGTTGTTTTCTAAACTCCCACACATTCTTATGATTTCATTTGATACGAAAAGTCGTATAAAAATGATACAAAACATGACACTAGATGGTCACCAATACAAAATAGTTGCATGCGTCTTGCACGTCGGTAATCAACGTGGTGGTCATTACGTAAGCTATATACGCCGCAAAGCAAATTGGTACTTTATCAATGACGAACATGTGAAGGAAGCGACACCACCCGAAGATGGTAGCTATTACCTCATGGTATACAGTTCATAAAATCAGACATAGAAATATCTTCTTTTATGTTGACGAGCGTTCTGTAGAACGTGCGCCTACTGTTAGGGAACGTCTTATCATATCTTCTTAGGATGGGTTTCCACCACATGGGTGTATCCTTGTGCATATATTGACATTCTACGATCGCACCGTCTTCCATCCACTCGAGGGCATACGGTGGAACCATGTGATCATAAATCTCAGATTCGAAAATCAACTTCCCCCGCTCCTGTACATACATTTTCCATATATTATCAACCCTCTTTAGCTGGAAATCGATTGTATTTTTGTCTCTTGGTTTCCATTTAAACATCGTTTCATGAGTACCAGTTTTAATCGTTTCGTTTATGGGTGTGAATATAAGTCCATCGATATCCTGTGTCACCGTCGGGAGATAAGTTTCCATAAACATCTTGTAATCTGACATAAGGTGAAAGGTTTTGATTTTAAGTTTTACTGGATCGTACTTCAAACTCGTAAGCATTTTTTTAACATTTTCAATAGATTTCAGTCTCGACAAAAAGTCCATATTCCCGACGACCTTTCCACATTCAAGTAGCATATCATAAATCATAAACGTGTCTCCATACATTTCACCTTCCATTATAGTTCCATCATACACAGGCTTTCTAAAATTAAGTGGACATGAAAACATTTCCATAGCCCGGTTCAGAAAGATGCATTGCTTTTTATTTTCGTACATGAACGCGAGCATCATAAAACGCACGCCATCAGTCTTTTCACACACAACGTAAGGATTAGATGCGAGTGTATTGAAGTGACGATACTCAATCGAGATAGGCTGACTTCCGGGAAATATATTTTTACCAGTCGTTCCCCATGAGTGCTCCATGAAGGAAATCGCATATCTGTAAAGAGGGTCGTCTCGCTTTACAGATAGACGTTGCATTGTACACAAGTTTTTATTATTATCTTTAACTAGATTTAATACCAGCTGAATTCAATATGTTCCCGAGACACTCGTGTGTGTAAGTGACAACGATGTTAGCAGCGGTATACGCCACGATTTTCACCCCGTTTTCTCTAAACTTATCGAACATTTTCTCTGACTTAGGATGTATTTTTACATCACCTGTGCGTCGACATTTAATACGTTTGAGTGTTGGTTTACACATCATTAACCAAGTTTTCGCAGATGTAGACGTTACATTGTAATAGTCTTCACTGATACAAGATGAGACATTCGTATCGAAATGCATACCCATCTGTCGTGTAGGTTCACTCGAACCATTTACAACTTTATCTTTGAACATCTTCCAATCGATGCCATCTTTGACCGCGGGAAACACGAGTACATGCATATTTTCATTAGGTTCAAACACGGTCGCCAAACTCTTATCATCCACTTGTATACCAAAATCGATGAAGAATATACGGTCATGCGTTTTCATACTATTCTCTATACACTCAGACTTTGCATACGGATCATCGTTTACAAAAGCAATCTCATGTTGAACCCCCTCATTTTGCATACTTTTTATGTTACATCTCAGAATAGTATGCAAGGTCTTCACATGACACGCGCCACTCCTTGTCACGACAATCGTTCGAAGCTTCATTTACTATTCTAATACGCTAAGCCTTAAGCCTATCGTTTAAGCACCCTGAAAAGGGTAAATTCCCTACATGCCCTAACGTAGTATTGACATCTGCATATATCTTTCCACCCATTTGCTGCCAGCGTCTACAAAAGGCATAATCTTCAGATAAATACCGTTTAGATTCTGGGTCTATCATACAATCAAAAATGGCACAATATTCATCAAAATCACGGTTCTGGTGATCATTTTTACACGTGAGCGTGGGTCCGTAGTGTTCGTGCATTTTTTCGAGTGCAGATCGGGAGATCATCATAAAACCCGTGGGTCCGTCCAACACTTCAACAAAACCATCAACCACCGAACGTTTCGCCGCCCCTATATTAGCAACGAGACTGGAGGATAGAAAACTCATATCTCTATTATCACCATTTTCTACCGCAGAGCGAGCTTGATCCCACATGACAACCTTCTTGGGATAACAGGCAACGGAAATGTCATGCCCGGATCGCAAAAGTCGAAGAACTGCAGCGGGGTCAAATTCGACATCCGCATCGATAAACATGAAAAAATCCGCATCGGTTTTTTGCATGAAACGCCCGATTGAAACATTTCGAGCCCTATGAACAAGGCTTTCATTTTCAGTCGTATCAAGCATTAACTGAACACCCTCACGAATAAGAAGTATCTGAAGCTGTACAATACTCTTCAGGTACTTTTCTAAACACAGTCCACCGTAACACGGTGTACTTAAAAAAAGTTTTACCATCTCTATTGTGTATTACATTTTATCCTCTAAGTGTCGTTTCAGTATGACGACTATTTTATTTAGTGTCGGGATAGAGACCCCACACTTTTCACACAGTTCGGACTTTGACATCCGCTCTCCCAATACAATGAATATAATAGCAGTCGCAACACTATTCGGAGACTTGCTCATCAAATCCACACACTCTTCCAATTTATTACACATCTGGTTACATTTCAGACGCTCTTCTCGTGATATCTCAAACGAATTAAGTAATCGCGACATGACATTGAACGGTTTTGTAACGTAATTTTTTTCCGTCTTTTCATCCTTTATAATTCCAGTGAACATGGTCGTCGTACGACTGATATCCTTACATTGAATACCAAACATATCAGCAACTTCCTTTGTTGTTCGGGGAATATTCGCCAATCTACACGCGTATAAAACGCAGTTTGCTTTTACTCCCGACCTAACAGCTCCACGTGTCAGTTTGTTTTCATTAAATTTTTTGTATAACGTTTTCGCATCTTTCAAAACACCTTCGGGAAGACTTGTACAAGCCTCATCTATGTCTTTGTATGCGTGAAACAAAGACCTATCCCTATGGTTCATAGAACTATGAAAATTTATTTTAGCCATCCGCTTCGTTTCGTAACTCGATGTACACTTAGTTGCGATGACCGTACCCTTTCCCCATGCAGTTGAAAACAAATCCTGATTACTCGTCGGTACCATGCAACGCGATGGGTCTGAAACTCTACCATCATCAGATACACCACTCGTCCATTCCGCTGTGTCGTCGATATAAATTGAGTCAACTTTCCCACACCCCGTGCATACCATCCCCTCCCGTGTAAGTGTTTTATATTCTGCACAGTCTGTGCAAAATCTATTATCCACTGGCTTTAGTGTCGGTGTTTTAGTCTTTTGTGTTTGGTCGACATGGGACCAGATAGCAGCCAATGTAATTGAATCCATGTAAAATACCGTTGTCTTTTTTTATTTTACAATTGACGCACTTAGGTTAGAAATTTATGTTGTCCATCTGTATTCGCGCTCGCTCTTCAATTCTATCGACAGTCTCTTTGAAACGTGAAGAACCTGGACTTCGGGGAACCCATGCATTCCATTCACGATCAAGAGCTGCAGCGTCCGGGGGTAGTTGTAATCGTCCTTCGAATTCACTATCAGATACGACAAAACTGTCAGCATCACTTCCGGTATCATCACTTTCATTGCACACGACACTGTCTATATCAGTTTCTTGTTCACTATCTATCACGTACATTCGATCAACTTCACTAATGCATTTGAAGATCGTATCTTTCCCTGGGAAATGTTCACTTATACTTTCTTCTCGAAGTATATTTGTTTCCTCATCCAAAGTATACACTTCCGCACCCTTATACGTACAAGATGTTTCCGAATAGTATTTAACAATCAAGTAATCGTCGCAGTGTTCTTCTACGATGGCATACGCATCGTCGTCTACATCGTCGAAATTCACGAGAACTCGTATGAGATCTCCAGGCTGAATTTCAGAAAATTCAAACATTTCTGTATAAAGATTTAGCACAAAAATATTATACGATTATAACACACGTGATGGGAATCGAAATTTTTTCGAAGTTGGATTGTAAATACTGTACATATGCAGAAAACATCTGCAAGGATTTGAACCTCGAGTATACAAAAATTATTGTCGATAAAGATGAACTAAAAAAACAATGTGGATCTAGTGCTGTGGTATACCCACAAGTAAAAGTGAATAACAAATGTATCGGAGATTATTTCGCATTTCAGGAATATATCGATGAATCGGAGCCGATGCTTCTACCCACGATGAATAGATTTACAGTATTTCCGATAGAACACGAAAATTTGTGGTCCTTGTATAAAAAAGCTCAAATGTCGAACTGGACAGCGGAAGAAGTTGACGTGAGTGCTGACATGGATGACTGGAAAAAACTGAGTGACAACGAGCGTCACTTCGTTAAGTATATTCTTGCATTTTTCGCCGGTTCTGATGGCATTGTTTTTGAAAACATCAATAACAATTTTGCCGACGAAGTACAATACACTGAAGCTCGATCGTTTTATGCGTACCAGGTTCACAATGAAATGGTTCACGGAGAAACCTATAGCAAATTGATTGATAAGTATATTCGAGACAGTTCGGAAAAGAAACACTTATTTGACGCTATAACGACAATCGACCCCATTAAAAAAAAAGCGGATTGGGCGCTAAAATGGTTTGACACGGATAGACCGTTCGCTGAACGTCTACTCGCGTTTGCGTGTGTGGAAGGTATATTTTTCTCTGGTAGTTTCTGTGCTATTTTCTGGCTGAAAAAGCGAGGCCTCATGCCAGGGCTGTGTTTCAGTAATGAACTTATCAGTCGCGATGAGGGACTTCATCTCGAGTTCGCTCTCGAACTATTTAAAATGTTGAAAAATAAACCGTCTGAAGAGGTTATCCAACAGATCGTACGCGAGGCGGTCGAGATTGAAAAGGGTTTCATTCTCGAAGCGTTACCATGTAGCCTAATCGGTATGAACTCTGAAAAAATGTCAGATTACATCGAATATGTATCTGATCGTTTACTCAAGCAAGCGGGGTTCAATAAAATCTGGAACACACGAAATCCCTTTGATTTTATGGAAAATATTTCCCTAGATGGTAAGACTAATTTTTTTGAAAAGCGTGTCGGTGATTACGGTAAAATTGATGAAAGTACCACGGTCACGTTTGATGAAGAATTTTAAGCTACAATGGGCCTACTTCCATCAGCACATGTAACATTGAGACCCGTGTTCAGTGAGGCGGTGATACCGCTGATCATTGGCTGAGGCTTGTCACCATCAACCCCAAGATCCATGGGTGCGTACATCGCACCACTGTCGAAAGCTCCAATTTGTTCTTCCGCCATATCAGGTAGGGGGAGGGGGGCATCCGCCATACGGATAGGGGCCGCAGGTTTCATAGAAACCGTCGTATCAAGATCACTCTCTTCCAAGACAATCTCTTCATCGGTTACTTGTAAGTCGAGTTCCTCTTCCCCGGTCTCTTCCGGATACTGGTCAACGATTTCCTCGGGAGCGGGACCAATAACCCCAGCCTCCGCGGTATATCCTTCAGACTTTATGTTCATCAAACCCCATGTAACGAACATGAACACGATCGAGTGTAGGGCTAACCCACCCGATGTGGGGCACCCATTAGGCCCCGAAACCCATTTACCAAATATTGTTCGCATTAGCCTGAACGTATCAGGACTGGCAATTATGAAAAAGACTAGCGCAGCTAATATAGAATTCATTAATTTCTGCTCTTGCTTCTTACCATCGCAACCACAACCACAGTCCTTGAAAAGACCCATATTTTATTATACTCTGAGAAAAAAATATACTTAAAGTTTCGTCGCGTACATAAGATATAAGCAACCAATATGTCTACTATCATCCAGCGTTACGAGCAATTCGAACCCACTACCACTGTTCTTTCTGCCATGAAGAAGAACAAAAACGGTGGTAAAACTGTATACATTAACGCGCCAGATAACAAGAAGTTGTACCTTCAACTTCCTTTCATGAGATCTCCATTTGGCCTCAGCGCGTTTACCGACGAGGCTACTAACAAGACATCGTATTCTCTCGACCTTTCTTTTGACCCGGACAATGAAGGCGCCGTCACCCTAATGGAAAAGCTTCAGGCACTTGATCAGATGATCATCGAGACTGTAGCTAAGAATTCCAAAGAGTGGCTCGGCAAGCCTTACAACATCGAAGTCATTCGTGAAGCGTTGTACAAGCCACTCGTTCGTCCAGGTAAGGAGTCTTATCCATCCACCCTCAAGCTCAAGATTATGACAAAACCTACTGGAGAGTTCCTGGCCGAGGCCTATGACATAAACCAGAAGAGTATTTCCATCGACAGTCTCGAGAAGGGACAGAAGTGTATGTGCATCGTCGACTTTAACCAGATCTGGTTTATCGATAACAAGTTCGGTGTGAGTGTACGCCTCTCCCAAGCTCTTTGTGAGAAGTCGCAAAAGCTACCCTCCTTCGCATTCCAAGGTGTTGACCCTCCCGCTTCCGACGATGACGTCGACGATGGCGAAGATGAGTGTGAGGTTGATGAGTGATCAATATAATAAAAAATCAGAAAAAGAAACTATATCACCGTCTAGTATCAATTTATGAATTTCTAATTCAAACGCATTTAACATGAGTGGATTTATTTGCGCTTTCTTGTAAATTCTGGAAATGGGTATGTTTATATCATCGAGATGTAAGAGGAGGGCGTGTGCGTCTAGTTTTTCAATAGCGAATTTAAATTTTGAAATCGAAAATGTCTTCTTGTTTATTAAAATCTGATCCCTGATAAACACTTCAACATCACATATCGGATTATTCGATATCCTCGTTAAATTTCCCGTCGATATAAATAATTCGTTGATAGCAGGTAAAAGTAACTTTAAAAATGAACGCTTATTCTCTGTGAGTGACATGTTTATATATACCAATACTTTTTAGGTTTGACACGCCACGAATTGAGACACCAATGCCTTCATTTCATCATAACAATTCTCATGTAAGGTTTTCGCAAAAAATAACGTCATTTCAGCATCTCTATATGACATGTACGAATGTCCGTACTTCTCATATATTTCTGCGACATCGTCGAGGTTATTGTCACACCATTTATCAACTTCATCCTTAGTCATATCCCTGTTAAGCCCCTGTTCGATGAAATCGGCAACCTCGTCACTGAGAGGCATGTCGGTAGTCACGGTACAGTCGTCGTCTGGGTGGGACATTATTTTAGATTTTTCAATCAATCATACCAACTTAGGTATATTTTATTAAAAGAAACTTCCACCTTGTCTTCTTACAGCTCGTATTCTCTCTCTCGCCGCATTCCTAGATATGTTCGATGCTAAACGTCTCGCTGCTTGAACTCTCTCAGGTCCCATATTCATCTTTTCAACTCTCTGACGCTGTACAATTCTTTCAGAAGAACCTGCCATACGAGCCGGACGAATTACACCCGTACCTGGGTTTTGTTTCTGAAGTATATTCTTGTAGGATGGTCTAACAGGAATTGCCTGATTTTTCTTTCTATCAACGTTTAAAGCTAATGGATTCGTTCGCATTTTACCCTTCTGTGCGAGAGCTTTTTCGAATTGGACGTTTCGTTTCAATTTCATATTGAATAAAGGATTGTTTCTCACTAACTTAATATTAACGGGATTTATAACCTTTTGCTTATTAGCAGCATGCTTGATGCGTGTAGTAATTGCTCTCCTTTTTGCGTTCTCTATCCGCTTCCGCTCGACGGCATCCACTTTATTCTTAGAAGCTGCAGCTGTCAGACGTTTAGCGAGATTTTTCTTTCTTGTTGCGAACTGTTCTGCAGCTTTCGTCTTTTGATTGGTGATCAATTGCTTCGTTGCATTTTCTACATTTTTTGTTTTCATGTCACGTACAATTTCAGCAGCCTTCTTTTCAACATCCACCATTTTGAGTTCACCTTTTTGAATTTTTCGCATCAGGTCACCCCCCTTAGTTGCAATTGACGCCTTTCTAATTGGATCTGTACCCGTATACGTAGCCAAAATTTTACGCATTTTCGCAACCATTGCCATCTTATCCTGCACCAATTGGCGATTCGAAACTAACTTTTCATTCTTCTGCTTTTGCTCCACAATACGAGCCTGTTGCGCCTTCACTCTTAATGTCGCGTCTATTTTTTCTCTAGCCGCCGTAGCTTTATTCGACGCAGCTTTCATAGCGTTAATCGCCTTCTTATTAGCTAGGTCGTTATTAGATCTTTCAGCACTGGCTATATTCCGCGCCCGAGCCCTTTCCGCTGCAATCTGAAGACCCTCACGTTTTTGTTTTTCTATTTTCTCGAGGCGAGCTTTTTCTTTATTTATTAAAGCCTTTTCCTTAGCGATTTTATTCGCAGCAGCCTTGTTCGCAGCCGCTTTGTTCGCAGCCTGCTTTAGCTTGCGATTTCTGTCGGCTCTTAACCCATTAATAGCCTTTTGCTTGTTATTCATAGCTTTTTTGAGAGCAGCGTTTCGCTCCGCCTTAGCATTCATTAGAGCCTGTTCCCTGTCTGTGGCGGC
>Ga0208543_1000193_pt1 | contig 21519 bp, 35 predicted proteins | sample DEB08_DNA_14_FD_185497 | JGI IMG/M metagenome (GOLD analysis project Ga0208543, IMG submission 185497) | Aqueous microbial communities from the Delaware River and Bay under freshwater to marine salinity gradient to study organic matter... | ecosystem: Environmental > Aquatic > Marine > Coastal ...
ACTATAGAACAAACAACAAACTATGAATTAGGTATTGATTTTGATTCTAATGGTTTCCAAATAAAGGCTCGTGGTGGAGGTATGAATGGAAATGGTGATAACTACATCTATATGGCTTTCGCTGACAAACGAGAGTACGCATACTGGCTAGACCAAAGTGGTAACAATAATGACTGGACTTCTAATAACCTAACAGAGTCAGATATATCTGTTGATAGTCCTACGAATAACTTTGCTACGCTTAATCCTTTAATACCTGATGCTTACACTACTTTATCAGAAGGTAATTTAAAGATAGTTCACGGTAGTAGTTTTGGTGGACAGTTTGCATCACAAATTATTGAATCAGGAAAATGGTATGCTGAATATTTAGTTACTACAGTTGGATTAACAAAAATAGGTATAGCAAGTGCTAATAGAAATTTAAGTGCTGCTGACCCTCAAAATTGGTCAGAGGCTTTTTGGTATAACCAAGATGGAACTCAAAGAGATGGCAGCACAGATAGTTCTTATGGTGCTTCTTATACTAATGGAGATGTTATAGGAGTTAAATTAGACCAAGATAATAACACAATAGATTATTCAAAAAATGGTGTCTATCAAGGTTCAATAAGTTTAAGTGGTAAAGGAGTAGGAACTAATCCTACATTTATTGGAACATCAGGTAGAGATTCAACTGGTATTTGGAACTTCGGTCAAGACTCCTCATTCGCTGGTAACAAGACAGCACAAGGCAATCAAGACTCTAATGACATAGGTGACTTCTACTACACACCACCTACAGGCTTCTTAGCTTTATGTACAAAGAACTTGCCAGATGTAGCTGTTGTACCTAGTGAGCATTTTAATACTGTGTTATGGAGTGGTAATGGAGCAACGAGTCACGCTATAACAGGTTTAGGATTCCAGCCTGATTTTAATTGGATAAAAAGAAGAAACGGTGCAAACTCACACGCTTTACACGACTCAGTTAGAGGTAAAAGTGGTAGCAATTATTTATATTTAAGCAGTAATGCTACTAATGCTGAAGCAGTACAAACAGATGAAGATGGTGTTCATTCTTTTGATTCTGATGGTTTTACAGTAGGGTATAACGGTTCTGGTCTTTGGAATAACTCTAGTGGAACATATGTAGCTTGGAACTGGAAAGCAAACGGTAGTGGCTCATCTAATACTACAGGAACTATAAATACTATTTCAACTTCAGCAAATGTTGATAGTGGCTTCAGTATCGTAAAGTGGGTTGGAAACGAAGGTTCAGATGAAAGCATTGGACATGGTCTCTCAAAACCACCTGAGATGATAATTACTTTTAATTTAGATGAAGGATGGGGAAGTCAGGTCTACCATAAAGATATGGGTACAAATAAAAAGATGATGATTTCAGAAACAACAGCAGCCGAAACAGATACAGATGTTTGGGCAGATACAGCTCCTACATCTAGTGTGTTTTATGTAGGTACTGACTTAATGACTAACTGGGATGATAGGAATTATATCGGGTACTGTTTCCACTCTGTAGATGGCTACTCTAAGGTTGGTTCATATACTGGTAATGGTTCTACTGATGGTGCATTTGTTTGGACAGGGTTTAGACCAAAATATGTAATGTGGAAAAGAACTGATGCTGTAGCCAATTGGGTTGTACAAGATACTACTAGAGATATTGGTAATGTATCTGTTAGCAGGTTAGAACCTAACTCAAGTAATGCCGAGTATACCGACAACGGTAATATAGATATGCTTAGTAATGGATTTAAGATGCGTACTAATTATGGGTACACTAATGTATCAGGTGGTACATACATCTACATAGCATTTGCAGAAACACCTTTTAAATATAGTAACGCGAGATAACAGGAGTAAATATGTGGTACTTTAACGGACAGATAATTAAAACACCTAAATCTATGGAGATTAGTGATGTGCTTTATCCTAGAACAATCTTTAGGGATAGTGCGACATTGACTTCACTAGGCATTAAGGCATACAGAGAAGTCACTCCTGATAGCAGATACTATTGGAATGGTTCTTTTACTGTAGACACAAGTGGCTCAGAGGTTGTAGGCACATATGCCTCAACAGCTAGAGATGTAGCTACGCTTAAAGCTAATATGCTAGAGAAAGCTAGAACTGCTGTAGCCAGTAGATTAGCAGACATAGATTGGTATTGGTCAAGAGCAGCTAAAGGTGGTACTGCTGTGCCTAGTAACATTTCTACATACGCTACTACTTTATATAGTGAACACGAAACAATTAAGACAGCTATTAATGCTATATCAGATTTAGCAGGGGTTATTGCTTATGAGAATAAACCTCATACTGAAACTAGAAAAACTGCTACATACAATGAGGATGGCAGCTTTAAAGAATATAGTGGCACTTACACAGTAGCTAGAAACATAGATATGTGTACACACTTTACAGCTAACCCTGCGGATGAAGTAGACCCAGCATTTGTGAGTTTAGTCGCTGACTAATGAGAAAGTTACTTGTTGTATTGTTGTTGTCAAGTTCGGTATTTGCAGCTGACCCTATTGTTACAGATTCGACAAGTGTAGTTACAACTAAAGGTGAACAAACTACAACAGTTAAACAACCACCGCCTAGTGCAATAGCACCTCAATTTGGTAGTGGAAACAATAGTGATTTATGTACGATTAGTTCTAGTGGTTCAGTACAGACACAGATTTTAGGTTTATCAGTAGGTACGACATACACAGAAGAAAACTGCCTCAGACTAAAGAAAGCACAAAAGCTTTATATGTTTGGAATGAAAGTAGCAGCAGTTAGTGTGATGTGCCAAGACCCAGATGTATGGTCTGCAATGATGTCGGCAGGAACGCCTTGCCCTATAGATGGTTTGATTGGTGATGAGGCTAAAAGAGCATGGTCAGTTAAGACAGATGAGATACCAATGCCAGAGGAGAAGAATGAAATTAGTGTTGCAGAAAAGCGTGAAAAGGCTCTTAGCATTATGGGTACTGTTGCTGCTGCCTTTATATTCTTTTAGTTACGAATTTGGCTATACAAGTAATGCTGCTTTATATGGCAATACTTGGAAAATGAATACAGGCACTTTAGGTATAAGTGCTGAAGAAGGTTTAGATATAAGTGGTGTGCTTTATAACTACACAACAGTTAAGAATGTAGTAGATGACTTTACAGTTACTATAGAAAATGACAAAGTTGGTGGTGGCTATATTTTTCAAGACACAGAAGATTGGTCTGGCAAACATGGTGGAAAAGTACAGAATGTTATACCTTTATCATACACACCAATAGAACAGTTTGGTGATGGTAGGATTAGAGGTACAGGTACAGGAAGTATAGAGGATGTAACAATACTTTATATGTACAGATGGGATTTATGTAGAAACGCACAGAATGATGAATCATGTCCTAACTACATACCACCATTGCCAGTTATACCTAAGATAGAAATATATGATGCTTTAGATGATGAGTTTGTTAAAGATACAACAGAAGCGGTGGATGACAACCTTCTGGATAAAAAGGAAGAAAAAAGAGAAACAGAAGAAGAAGATGAAGAAAGAGAACGATTAGAAATAGCATTGGCAGCTACAGAGAATGCCTTAACCATAGCTAACACAACATCACAAGCATCTCTCTTAAAACAAATAAACAAAGCTACAAATATTAACTCTTATTATGTAGCACAGATCCAGGGTGGGATGTATCGTGAGTCTATAGCGTTACAAGGTGGTAAAATAGTAGACAACAAAAAAGCGTTAAGAAGTTTAGGGCAAGATAAATTAATGAATGAAATGATAGGAGATCAATACAAATGAATAAATTATTAGCAATTAGTTTAGTTCTTGTGCTTACTGGCTGTTCTATGTTTGCAAAAAAAGTAGAGGCCAACACTAATATTAATGGCAATGTAGAGTCAAGATGTACAGTTAATACTGATACTGTTGGTTATTACGGAAACCCTAATGCGTATACTCTTACTACTTTACCTGCAAGTAATGGTCAAGTACCTATTGTTCGTGTAGATACATCTTTGGCTAATGCTTACAAAGCACAAATAAGCTACCCTACCTCTTTTAGTTCAAGTCCAAGTTTAGGTGACACCGTTGTATGGACAGGAGAAGTAGCAGTAGACCAAACATCATCCTCTGACATGTCTGGTTATCAAGCAGCTAGTACAGTATCGAACGGTGGAGCAATGCGAACTTACGCTTTAGCACATGCAGGAACAACTTGGTTTAGTGTAACTTCAGTTGCTACTTATGGTGGTGGACAACAGAAAGCATTTCCCGGTGGTTCTTATACAGCAGTCGTAGTAGCTGAATGTATCGCTCAGTAATACTATGGGTATTGCTATGTAGTTCTGTAGCTGCCCATGATATGACACCCACTTACCCAAAGTGGAAAATGTCGTTTATACCGAGTGCCAAAATGACCACAATGCAGGTGTTTAATAAAAGGTCAGATGTAGAGTGGTATCAGATTGGAGTGTTTGACAAAGAATGGCAGCCAATACCGTTTGTTAGTCGATACAAGATAATAAACATAAAGTATTTGAAGCGTGTTGAGTTTGATGTTTATGTTAATGAAAAAAACGCAAAATTAGCAGAATACATATGCACAACATCAAAACTTAGAGGCAATGATGACTTTAAGCCAATAGTAGAGTCTAAGATTTGTTCGAGGTTTAAGTGAAACGGTGGTTAGTTTTGTTATTACTAAGTTCACAAGTAATAGCAGACAGTAGTTCGATGAGTTTTTCGATACCTAGTATCAGTTCAGTAAGTGGTTCGGACAGTATTAGAGCAGGTGACTTAGATTGTAAGAACGCTATAGGCGGTAGTACAAACTTTGAGATTGGTATGACAGGTGTAATTAATAATGCTGTTGTGCCAATTATAGGGAAAGAAGGTACAGACCCACAAACAAAAGATATAGGTTTATACGCTAGGCTCATAATTCCTTTAGATGCACCAAACGAAAGAATTAATTGTAATACGCTGTATCAATTAGAACTACAAAGAAGAAGGCTAGAAGTAGAAAGATTAAAGCAAGAAATTGAATACTTAAGACAATTACAGAATGATGGAGCGTTCAATAACTGATGGCTGACTTAGAAGAATTAGTAAGCAAAGGCGAAGGCTTAAAAGATAGAAAGTTGAAGCTATTTGGATTGCGTTTAAGTGGTGCTAGTATCGTTGCAGCATTTGCGTTTATTTCAACGATTATTGGTACTTTATACGGTGGCTTTCTTATGTATCAAAAGGTCGAAGGAATCGCAAATTTAGACCTTGATGCTATAGCTGGACAGATGGCAAAAACATCAAGTGATGTAATGCGAATTGAAGAACATGCTGATGCTATCAAAATAGAGTTAAAAAAAGACATGACTGACCTCAGAAATGCTCAATGGAACTTAGAGTCAAAGGTTGATGGTAAGTTGCAATCAGTCGACACAAAATTAACAAACTATGATGACAAACTAGACAGGTTTGAAATCAAAGTAGAAAAGACTAAAGTAGACATGGAAAAGCGAATACAAGAGTCTTTAGATAACCCACTAGCTAACTAGGAGAAAACTATGCCAGACGGAGTAGGAACTTACGGAAAAAAAAGAGGCAGACCATCTAAAAAAAATAAAAAGAAAAGATGATGGATGATAACAGAGTTCAATTGCAATTAGATAAACATTCTGGACAGATAGCCAAGCTGTTTAGCAAGATTGATGACACTAATTCCAAGATACAACAGATATTTAATATGCTTAATCAAATCAGATATTTCTTGTTAGGTGGCTTTGCTTACTTTATAGCATCTGAGGTAGGTGTCTTTAATGTATTGAGGTTAGTCGCATGATTGGATTTTTAACTAATGTAGCACCTATAGCTTTAGGATTTGTTGCTAAGTTGTTTGCACTTAAAAGTCAAGCAGCACAAGAAAACCAAAAGTTAATGATACAAAACTTGCAGGCACGCAACGATTCTATCAATCAAGCAAGAGATAGAGCAGACAAAGAAAGTCCTATGGCTGCCCTTAATCGAAGGGTCATTATATTTGTCATCTTGGCTTTAATTATATTTACTCAAATAGCACCTGTTTTTTTTGATGTGCCTACTATTGTGCCGACAACTACAGAAGGTTTTAGCATACTAGGATTTCAATTAACTCCTGATGTTATTGAGTATGTCAAATTAGAAGCTGGAGCAGTATTGAAGATGGATGAAATCTTTGGATGGGCAACTATGATTATAGAGTTCTATTTTGGGGCGCAATTAGCAAAAGGGAAATAATATGACTTATAGAGAACTAATTAACGAGGTATTAATAAGGCTAAGAGAAGATACGATTCTTACTGATTGGTCTGGAAATATCAATGACTCATCAACAGTAAGTGATTATCAAAAAGTTATTGGTAGTATGGTCAATGATTCTAAGCGTTCTGTAGAAAATTATCATGATTGGTTAGTGCTTAGAGAAACAGTCGATATTTCTACAGTAGCAGGTACTAAGAATTACAATTTATCTTCTGGCCAAGAATTTAAAATAGTAGATGCAATAAACAACACTACAGGCACTCAATTGTGTCAGGTAAGCCGAAGCTACCTTAACAGCGTAAAGTACCCTACAGACCCTACTGGTGAACCTCATTATTACGGTTTTAACGGTGCTGATAGTAGTAATAATTTAAAGGTTGATTTATCACCTGTTCCAATTAATGCTGAAACAATTTCTTTTGACATAATTAAAGCACAAGACGAACTAACTCTAGCAGCAACAACAATCAAAGTGCCAGCAAAACCAGTTGTACTTGGAGCATGGGCAAGAGCCATAGCAGAAAGAGGTGAAGATGGTGGCACACAATCATCTATTGCAGCAGAAGAAGCAAACCAAGCACTTAAACAAGCAATTATGCTTGATAGTGGAAATACACAATATGAAACAGATTGGTATGTTAACGAAAATTATAGTGGTCAATATTAATTAGGATTAGATTTTAATGGCTAAACAAATTTCCTATCAACCTCTAACTGATATAGGACTAAACGGTCTTAACACGCAAGACAATCCTGCTTCTTTAGATACATCGTTTTTGACAAAAGCAGAAAATGTAGTGATAAGAGAGTCTGGTCGTATTGCTTTTAGGAAAGGTTTAAAGCAAAAGGTAACTCCAAGCGGTACAGCGATAGCATCTCTTGTTGAGCATAATGATGGTGGCACAAACAAGATATTTGCTAGTCACGGTACAAGCATATACACAATAGACTTTACCGCACCTAATGCTGCTTTTCCTAGTAGTGGTGCTGATGTTAAACATACAGTAGGAAGTTCAACAGGTAAATGGCAGTTTATTGAGTTTAACCGCAGATTAACTTGTATTCATGAAGGCATAGTGCCTCAAAGATACGATGGCTCACAGGGTTCAGGCTCTAAGTGGGCAGCTTTTGACAATGCTCATAGACCATCTGGTGTTACTTCTGGTGAGTTTAAACCAAGTTGCGGTATGGGTTTTTATGGTCGTATGTGGGTGGGCGGTGTAGCAGAAGAAAAAGATGTGCTGTACTATTCTACCTTGCTTGATGCTGATGACTTTAGAACTACAGCAGAAAACGGTGCTTCTAATGGTGGTTTTATAGATTTAAAGACTGTATGGGGTGTAGATGACATAGTAGCTATAGCACCTTTCTATGGTAAGTTAGTTGTATTTGGAAAAAACAATATTGCTGTATACGATAGTCCAAACATTATTGGCAGTATGGCACTTAACGAAGTTATACGAGGTGTAGGTTGCGTATCAAGAGATAGTGTTCAGGCTATTGGTGATGATTTAGTATTTTTATCAAGTACAGGGTTAAGAAGTCTTGGTCGTACTACAGAGAAAGACAAACTACCCATGCAAGATTTGTCACTTAACATCAAAGATACACTTATCAGAAATGTTGGGCAAAGCACAAATGTAAAAGCAGTCTATGTTGAAAATGAAGGTATATATATTTTGTCTTTTGTTGATAACAATATTACTTATGTTTTTGACTTTAAACACTTTACACCTAATCAAGCACCACGCATAACGACATGGACTTTTGACAATGACAGAGAACCTACAAGTCTAGCTTATACTGAGTTATATGGTTTGTTAGTTGGACAAAAAGATGGTGGTCTTGCTGGGTATGAAGGTTATTACGATGTTGATTTAGCATACCCCGGTGGCTCTCAAACATACACTAATAGTTCTTACACTAGTGGAATAGCAACTACTTGGATTAATTTAGGACAGTCTGTAGCCTCCTCTTTACTTAAAAGATTATTTATGGTTCTTGAGGGCGGGTCTGGAGCAACTTTGGGTCTAAAGTGGTATAAAGATTATAGTCCAAGTCCATCACCCACTACAGCTATAACTTTAAACCCAGTAACAACAGGTACACCAGCTTTATGGGGTGCTAGTACATCTTTGTATGGTAAATCAGGTATTACCTATAAACCTGTATACGGATTACAAGAATACAAAACACCATTAACAGGTTCGGCTAAAAACTTAAAACTAGAAATTAGTATTGAGTCAAATGGATTTGATGCTTCACTACAAGATTTAACACTTCTACATAAACAAGGAAAAATACGATGAGTAATTACACTATAGCAGTAGCATGGTCAGGAAAAGATGCACTAGCTGACTCAGATGCAAACAAAGTAATATCTGGTGCAGATTTTAATACTGAATTTACAGCAGTTCAAACAGCAGTCAACACTAAGGCTGATTTGAATGGTAGTGCTTCAGAAGCATTTAGTGCAACTACAGCTTCAGCAGATACAAACACAACACAAGTAGCAACAACAGCTTATGTACAGACTGAGATAGGTGCTGGCAAGAATGGACACGGTGATAGAACAGTAAGCACTTCTGCTGCAAGTGGTGGGTCTAACGGAGATATTTGGTATCAAGTAGCAAGCTAATATGACTTTAAAGATTAACGATTCTGGAACTTGGAAAGAACCTACAAAGGTTTCTGTAAAAGATGGTGGTGCTTGGAAAGAAGTATTAACCGCTAGTGTCAAAGATGGTGGTTCTTGGAAGCCTTTTTATCAAAGGAAATATACTTATACAGTTTCAAGTAATGTTAATAAATTAGACCTAGATACTGTACTTACTTCTGACCAAAAATTAGGTGATGTAGATGTAGTCATTAATTCTGGAGTTTATGTTTACTCAGACTCTACAGGTACTCCTGCTTTACTTACTGGAAGTGGTGTTGCTGGTGTTCTTACTATTATTAACAATGGCTATATTTATGGTGCTGGAGGGTCAGGAGGTAGTGGAGGTGCTGCTTCTGCTAATGGTTCGTCTGGCGGTAATGGTGGCACAGCTTTAAAGCTAGAAAAAAATATTACTTTAGACAACAATGGCTCAATCCTCGGTGGAGGAGGAGGCGGAGGAGGCGGAGGTGGCTCTACTGATGACCAAAGTTTCTCTGACCGTGACTACGCTGGTGGAGGCGGAGGCGGAGGAGGACAATCCTTTGGCTCTGGCGGTTCAAGAAACGCTGAATGTAGTGGCTCTGGATGTATACGACAATCGGGTAACGGTGGAGCAGGTACTTTAACTGGTGCTGGCGGTGGCGGTATTGGTGCGATAGCAGGTGGTAGCCGAGGAACAACAACTGCTGGCTCTGGTGGTTCTGGAGGCTCAGTAGGTAATAACGGTTCTTCTGGACAAAGCGGTCAATCAGGTGATGGACTAGGCTCTGGTGGGTCAGGCGGTAGTGCAGGAACAGCAATAGATAATAACGGATTTACAAGGACAGGAGATTAAGATGGCAAGAGATTTTTATGCTGATATGGCAATAGGTATGACTCCTAGAAACCAAGTTTCAGCTCAACAATTAGTAGACAAAAATTTAGGTGAAAATTTTGTAAATTCTGCTGTTGGCTTTGGCAAGGGTTTATACGGTAACAAACTTGCTAATGACAATGTAGTTAACAATCAAGGCATTTTTAATCAAGCAATTGATGCTGCACAAGGTGGAAACATTGAAGGTATTGATGGTTCAACTTATTTTGACCCTGTAACAAAAACCTACAAACAAAAATTAAGCGATAGAAGAGAAGGTATGTTGACTGGAATTTATAATCAAGTTGAAGGTTATAACAATCAATTAGCCAGTATGAATCCTTATGAATATGCTGATTACATGTACAATCAAGCCTCTGGTGCGAGAAACCTAGCACAAGATAGAGAAAAAGCACAAGTATTAGAAATGATGAATGCTAGAGGCATAGATGTTTCTGATATTGGTAATAATATGTTTGGTACAACAGTACAAAACCAAAATTTTGCTAATGTTGCGGAAAGAGCAGGTTATATAGCACAAGGACAAGATATGCGAAATGCAATTGTAGCAAATCAAAATGCTGCTATAGCTAATATCTATGGACAAGATGCTATTAATAGTCAACAAATTAACGATGCTATAAAAATGGGAGTTGATGTAACACCTCCTGCTGGTTTAAGTACCGCTTATACAAACCAGATGAATACTAAAGCTAAAACAGGTGGTGGCTTAGCTGATATTTTAGGAATGGCAGGAAATGCAATTGCACCGGGTATTGGTGGTTTTCTCGGTAAAGCAGTTGGCGGATTATTTAGTTAGGAGATATTATGGGAATGTATGACAACTTACTTGCACAAGAAAGACAAAGAGTAGCTACAGAAGCAGCAAATATGCAAGGTAGTGGTAGTGTTTATCTTGCTGCTGAAGGTGCTGAACAAATGCGACAAGGTATGCGAGGTATGCTTGGCATAGAAGAACCTGTAATTGCACAAGAACAAGCAAGAATGGCACAAGAACAAAAACTTAATAGCTTGTTAAGTAAATACACTACTCTGGAAACTCCACAAGATTATAGAAATGCAATAAATGAATTATTTGCTAATGGTTTTTCAGAGCATGCAGCAGCAGTTCAGAAAGTATTGAACACCTTACCCAAAGAAACATCAAATACACCAGATGTTAGTAAAGATGTTGGAGATTATGAGTATTGGAAGAGTGAAAATCCAGAATGGACTGACGAACAAGTTTATGAACACATGCGTTATTTAAGTGCTGGAGACCCTATTGCAGAAGCTCAACAAATAAAAAACTATGAAATACAACAAAAATCTATTAATGCTGATTTAGTAAATTTAGAAAAAGAAAAGAAAATTGCTGGGGAGCAAATACAAAACTTAACTTTTATGAATCAATTATTTGAGGCAGGAGCAACAACTGGGTATGGTGAAGAGTATATACTTTCTGCTAAAAAAGCTGCTAACAGAATTTTTGGTGCTAATTTTGAAACAGCTTCATCAGAAGCATTAAGTGTTGCTTTTAAAAATGAAGCATTAAATCAAGTGCAAAAACTATCTGGTGCTGCTTCTGATAAAGATATTGAATTTGTTGAAGCATCAAGGGCAAGGTTAGGGCTAAGCCCGCAAGCTAATAAATTATTGATTGAATATAATTTATTTCTAGCTGATAAACAAAGTGACATGGATGATTACATGACTGATTGGGTAGCTAATAATCCAGAAGCTAGTTACGCTCAATACAAACAAGAAAAAAATAAATGGAGAAACAAACTAGAAAACTTCTTTAATCTTGAAAATAAGATGAGTTTATTAGGAGAAACAAGTCAAGACAATATTACTCTTGAAGAACAAACGAAACAAAATGATATTGCTTTTGATGCTCTAAAAGCAGAATTAGAAGCTGCACAAAATAATTAGGGAGAGTAAACATGAGTTTTTTAAACAATGTGTGGAATGTTACTACTTCTAAAATATCTGATTTATTAACTAATCCAGATTTTACAGAAAAAGAAATTAAAGACAGAAAATCAGAAAGAATAAAGTACCAAGAACTTTATGACCAAGCAATGAACCCTATTGGTAGAAAACCAACTAGGGCAGAATTTGATGTAGCTGTAAAAATTAGAAATAAATTAGATGATTTAAAACTGACTTATGAGGAATTGCCTTATAACGATGCTTATGTACAAAAGCTAAAAGATTTACACGCTTTAGAAACTGGAACAAAATTTACAGGCAATGAAAAAAAATTAGTAAACCAAAGTTTCAATCTTTTTAATGAGATGGAGCAAAACATAGGTGGCACACTTTTTGATTTAGCTAATGACAATATGTTTTACAAGAATTACACACCTGAACAATTAGAAAAATTGTCAAGTGTATTTGAAACTTATGTAGATACTGATTGGAGAAAAGATGGCTCAAGACCTTTAGCTATACAAGCAAAAAATCAATTAGTTAATACTGCGACTGACCCTATGACTTATGCGACAGGTTTTGCAGGTGCTATAGCAAAACAACCAATTAAATTTGTATTAAGAAATAAAATCTCAGATTCTATAGCTACTAAACTATCTATGGCTACTGCTTCAGCAGGCTTTGGTGCTTCTGCTGATTTATCTAATCAAATGGTACAGCAAGACTTAGGAATGAGAGATGAAATTAGTGGTAAACAAGTAGCTGCTGTAGCTGCTGTATCATCAGTTGTGCCTTCTATTTTTGAAGGTGGTAGTAAACTTACAAATAAAATTTTAAAACCTTTAATTGGCAAAGAAGTTCCAATTGATGCAATGGCTGGAGGCACGATTCGTAGCGTTACTCATCCTGTCAATAGTTTTTTAAAAAACAGAACTGCTGGTCAAAGAGCCACAGTAATGAACATTCAAGATGAAGCAACAGATTTACTTAAAGCTAATTCTGCTTACATAGATGATGCTGCTAATAATTTAACTAGGCAAGTAGACGATTTATTAAATGTAACTAATAAAAATATAAGTGATGGCTTCCAAAATTTAAAATATAACGAAATACCTGATAATGATATTAATGATGTTATTAATAAATTAGGAACAAACATTTTTACTAAACAAGATGAACAAATAACAGCATTACACAAAGCTATAAAAGAAAAGAATTTTGGTCAAGATACTTTTGCAAATCAAACAGAAGGTTTGAAGTCTATTAGAGCAAGATTATACGAGCTTTCTGAAGGCTCTAAAGATGCTAAAGGCGGCTCTACTAATACAAGTAAAGCATATATGGATAGGTATGGCGAACTCAAAGAACTAGCCAGAAATTATGTAGTTAAAGAAGATAAAGCAAAATTTGAAATATTATTCAAAGCTAATAAAGATTTAGATAATGTTTTGTATAAAACAGAATACGGGAAAAGAATAAATAAAATAATATCAACTGAAGAAATACTAGACAGAAATGCTTTTTCTACAAATATTTTAAAAGAAGTAACTACTAGCAAAACTGCTTTAACAGATTTAAAAAGACTTGAAAAATCAATAAAATCTATTGACAGCATTGCACTAAAAGCAGGTGGTAGTAAAAACAATACTTATGACGAAATACTACAAACAATTAGAGAAGGTCTTGGTGGTCTTGTATTAGATGATAAAAACATGAAAGGCTTAAATAAACTTCTTGATAGTAAATCTGGTTTTAAATTACTTGAAGAAATTTATCCTAATGATAAACAATTTTGGCAAGGGTTAGAGCAACTTAAAGATGAAGTTTTAAAGAAGCAACCAAAGTACAAAACAAGTTCAGTTATTACAACTATGGCTTTTGCTAGATTAGGTGCTGAAGGTGGTCAAAAAGTTGGCGGTAAATGGGGTCAGGGTTTAGGTGCAATTGCTGCAGTTTTTGGTGTAGATAATTGGAAAAATTTAGTTTATACACCTAAGTTTAGAACTGTTATGGCTGAGACAATGGCTAATAATGGTCGCTTATCTACTGCTACTTCAAGAAGATTAAAAAAGACTTTTGGTTTTAGTGATGAAGAGGTTAAAATTTTTCAAGACTCTATGAGTAATCTTATGGCAGTTAGCCCATTGATAAAAGACCCTGAAACAGTTAAAGAAGCACAAGGTATAGTTAAATAAGGAAAAGTATGGACATAATGCAATATCTTTCTGGAATGTTAAATTACAATCCAAATGTAGACTGGGTAGATGAACAAGAATTTACTGCAGATGGAACACCGATACCTATAAGTGGTTATCCTTTAGTACAAACTGAGGCAGTTCCAAAAATGATGACACCTCCTGAACCTGATAGAGTCTATGAGGCTAATGATGTTGGACAAGAACTTAAAAAAGCACTTATAGCAGGTGCAAAAGAGTTCTTAGGTGGCGGTATGTTTTCCCAGCCTAAAAAAGATACTGGCGGTAGAAATACACCTGTAAAAAAATTACCGAGTCTTAAGACTTCTGAAAAGCCCGGATGGATGATGGCTGAAGGTACTAACTTCTGGAGTGTAAATGAAAAAGACCCTTACTGGCAGACTAAACAGGGTTACGATGAAGCTGTAGCTTTATATGGTTTTAAACCTGCTTGGGTCAACAACCCTGTAGAGCAAGAGAATACATTTGCTAGTCTTGAGCCTACAGTTATGGCTTCCAACTTAAAGAAATACTTTTAATGGAAGGTATGCTATCAAACCCAATGTCTTTAATACAAGACTTTGAAGGTTATAGAGATACAGGCTACTACGCTACCGATGATGAAAAAGCGAGAGGTATAGTTACTGTGGGTTATGGTTCTACTTACAGAGTAGGTGAAGGTGAAAAGATAACCGAAGAGCAAGCTAATCAGTTTCTTATGGAAGATATGATGGAAGCTGAAGAAGCTGTAGATAGATTGGTGAGTATCGACCTCAACCCTAATCAAAGAGCAGCATTAACATCTCTAATTTTTAATGTAGGACAAGGTAACTTTGCTAAGTCTAAGGCTTTAGTAGCACTTAACTTAGGTGACTTTGATACATTTAAGAGAGAAGCCTTTGGTGAGAATGATGGCTTCGTCTATAGTGGTGGTGTTAAGTTAGATGGACTCATTAATAGAAGAGCCAAAGAAAGAGATGTATTTAGTGGGGGAATGTTAAGCGTAAACTAGATTTAAGAGGGTTTTTTACCTTTCCTAATTTCATATTTAAAAGACTTTGGAAGGCGTTTTGCATCTTCTAAAGTCATTGGTCTAGTGCAAAGCCCTAATTTATCTATTCTTGCTCTCATCTCATCATCACGAAGTTTTTCTGCAATACTTTGTTGTTTTTTATTCATTAGATTTTAGGAACTCTTAACTGTTCTTGCATACTAACTGTTATCTCACCATTGAGGGCAAGCACTTTAATCATACGAGAGCGTGACATTCCTAATCTTTTAGCTTTAGCAGATAGATATTCTGCATCCTCTTCATCAACCTTGAAGTTGATAACTGTATATTTTTTTTCTTCCATCTCACAAGTATATCGTATAGTATACTCAAAGTCAAACTAAAAGGGATGAAAAACTCGTAAATCCTTGTTTACTCTATCTTTCCGTATACAGCTACCTCGTAATCATCGGTATGTGGAAGTGTTATACCATGCTCTGCTGCAAGCATATCAATATCACATAAGAAGTCTACAAACTCAGAAACATTTAAGTCTTTAGTAGACTCAACTCCAAACTTTTCTTTGAATCTTATATGCATTTGTTTTTTAGTATAGCCAGTTTCTTCAGCAAAAATATCTCGCCACAAAAAGTATAAACGACTCTGAGCATCTGACCTTTTAGGCTTGCCCTCATAGATACAGACTGTGGCTATATCTACATTTGGGTTTTCTCTGTAAAAGTCTTGTACTAAGGTTTTAAAGATAGCCTCTTTAGGCTCACTTCTTTTGATTACTCGATTAATCATTTGATGTCTTTATCAATCATGCTGTCAATCTGCATTTGTATGTTTTGTATGGCTTTTCTTAGGTCTTGTATTTGACCTTCGCCTTCATGTTTCCAACGATACCTCGCAAGATACTTAATAGCATTCCCAATACAGAAGTTCATGTCTTGGGCAATAATAAAGTCTATAGGCTCTATATCACCTTTAGTATAATGCGAGGGGTTCGTAATAGTGTCGTGTATCTTATCCACCAATCCAACCGAACAATAAAGCTAAAACAAAAATCCCTAGAAACAAAGTAAGGGATTTATTCTCTAATACCTTTTCTATTACTTCTTTCATTTACTTCTCCGCTTGTTATAAAAATTTAGGACACAGACCTAGCACACTTGATAGTTGGAAGCACAATTCGAGTGGGGCATCTTGCCCGTTAAAATAAGCTTTGCTATGCCCTAAAGTTTTAAAACACCCTCCTCTATCATTATTTTTTGGGTTCTTATAACTGCCCTGAGTGCCTGGTTGTCTACCCACTCTTTAAGATATGGAGGATTAACACTCTTTCTGCCATCATAAATATCATGGCAATTCATACAGGCATACATAATATGGATGTCACTTTGCTTAGTTCCCATACCACCACCATTAAGGTGTGCTGCGACTACAGTTTCAGTTCCAGGTAAGCACCCTTCTAGTCTTAATTGGCAGACTTTGTATTGTGCTGACTTGGTATATTTACTCATATAAAAGTATCTTTAATAAAACCATCAAGACTAAAGCCATCAGGCATAAAATCTTTATCTAATCCCTCATAACCCATTTCAAACATGCGTACATCTTTACCTTCTGTTTTGTATAAATCGTATGCTTGTTCAGCTTTTTTTTCATTATTAAACTCAGCTATCTTTTTTTTATCTAACCAAATTTGATATAGTATTTTTTCCGCCACACTAACTCCTTTCAAATGCTTTTAAAATTTTGCCTAAATGTCCAGACTGCTCAAGTCCATCTAGCTTTTCTAAAGCAATAACATATCTCTCAAGAACACTTGTGTATTGCTCAAGTTCATCAAAACTTGCTGATTTTTTTATTCTAGTTATGCCATCAACCATAGATTGACTATGCTTTCTGATACCACTAGATATTTTTTTTGACTGGGTCACAAACTCTGACTCTTTATCAGTTAAGTGTTTTAAATTTTTATTAATACTTTCCACTCTTTCATTGATGTGTAAATTTGCTTTTTCTAAATCTGTATTCATATTAATTCTCCTGCTCTTATCGTTAAAATAATCATTTGCTAAAATTTTTCCAATTACAAAAAGAGGTAAACTTTTGTCAATAAAACCAGGTTCACCACTTGATGTATTTCCTTTAGACTTAACCAAAGAAAAACCATATTTTTTAAACAAATACTCGTAACTTATTTCTTTGTCTAAACTGAGTGTATCTTCAGGCCAATTCCAATCACCATTAACTCTTGGGTCTCTCATATTTATCATATCAACCTATTAACTCCTTTCCATTAAGTATTGCTTTACCTTTAACAATCTCTACTATCTGTACAGCAAAATTGCCATTCTTCCAAAAGTCTACGATAGCTACAGCGTGATTCCAATTGTGTAGTCTGCCTCTCAGCCAAGTATTCTTTTGAGCATTCATGTTTTTAAGACAACCTAAAGACCAAGACGATATAGCACCATCCTGTAATCGAGTCATAGAGTATCTCTGGAGGTCATGTGTGTGTCCGTACATGAGATTACACCCATAACTTTCTAAATGCTTCTTAGCGTGTGTAGGTGTTACATAAGCACCATGAATAAATGAGAGTTTGCCTATCGTTAAAACCTCATTGTATTTCTTAAAAGTAAAGCCACGCTTATCCCAATGACAGGCTTCACGAAACCTCAGTTCTTCAAGGTAAGGGTTTTCATCAACAAAGAAATCAAGCCATTCATCATGGTTGCCTTGACATATATATTTTTCAGTACACCCTACTTTGGCTAAAGCCTCATCCACCCTGTCCAGTTCTTTATTAACCTGTGATACTTCTTTCTCTACCATAGGCAGAATATATTCTAGTGGTGGTCTTTTTCTTCTTTTCCACCTATGCCCAGATACGCTTTCCCATTCCCCTACATCTCCGAGGTTAATGAATATATCTGGCTTGGCTTGTTCTATGACTTGTAGTGCTACATTAACTGCTTTAACATCATGTATAGGATAATGTTGGTCTGGAAATACGACTGCTCTTCTCATTAATACTCCAATAGTTCAGCTATCTTTTCTTCTTCTAATCCTTTACCACGATAAAACTTTCTTGCAAAATACTTTGTGGCAGATGGACACTCCTTTGCATCATAACGCTCAAAGAAAGTCATCTTATCTTCATCACTTGATGAATCCCACATACCAGCATAGTCTTTCTTCTCATACTGTAATCTAGGAGTAAGTCTTTCTGACTCTCTCTTCTTTCTATCTATCTCACACACCTGTTTAACTGTCGATACAAACTCCACAACATTAGGTGGTCTATCATGTTCGTCATCCACCCACTTTCTCTTTGCATCTTCAATAAAATTTAATTGGTGATTACTTAACTGCTCTAACTCTCTAGCAAGTTCCAAAGCTATTTGTTTATCACTCACCTTAGAACTAATAAACCAACCATATCTAGCTTGTGACCACAAAGCCACATCAGTAGACATTGCTATTAGTTCTGGTGTTATTTCTTTTTGATACATTAGGCTACCTCAATTGTTTTTTTTTCTTGCATATAGCTAACTGCTAGTTTGTGTAAATCTTCAAAACTCTCTTCACCCGCTTTATTGTTTTTCTTATCAAGAGGCTCAGTCCAACGCTCTTCTTCTAAATACTTTCTTGGGTGTACGATGATTCCTTTACCCCACTTCTCACTTTCATTAATCCTCAAAAGAACATCAGCAACCAATTCATCAGCCATAGGTTCTAGGTTTTGTTTATTCCATTTCTTAAAAACACCCTTCTTGTCTGTTTTGTGTTTTGGATAGACATCCCAGAATTTTTCAAACCCTGGTGTATATAGGATGCTAGTAGTATTATTACTAGAGGTAGGATATATCGGAATTATTTCCGACCCTTCTCGGATTTGTTTCCGACTTTCCTCGGATTTATTTCCGACATAGGACTTGCCCAACTCAGTAATTGCTATACAATCTTTTAATCCTTCCTTTTTGTATTCAATTAACTTCAGGTCAGCTAAAGCCTTTAGGTGTCTATAGGCTGTATCAGGCTTCATCTTTAAAAGTTCAAGTTCACGACAGATAGATTGACGAGAAACCCACCAGTAATACTCACCATCTATCTCTATAGGTGTAGCCCATATTGGAGAGCGTGTTAATAAGTCAAATACTAGAGATTGATTAACATTCATGCCTAACTTGACAGCCATGACTTGATTGATGTAAAGGTTATACTTCACCCAAGCCTCTAATCTCGAAGTTAAAGTAACCATCGCCCTTCTTAACTACTTTCTTAATCACCTCTGCCTTCATAATCCTTCTGTCATCAAAGTCATACTTCTTTTGCAAGATGTCTTGTAAAGGTTTAACAGGGTTATCCCAATCTGCCATCGTGTTAAGACCGAATTCATACCTCACCTGTAAATCCCCTTCTGGAATCTCATATTTCTCTGGCAGTAATTCAAGTATTTCTTTCTCATATTCCTTGTAAAGTGGTGTTTTAAATCGTTTACCCTGCCAACAAGCATTAACACTTAGTGGCTTTCTATGAATCTGTATCGTCATCTTCGATATAAACTTCTATATAGCCTTTACACTTTTCTTTTAGTTTCGGTGTATATCTCTCTTGTCTAGTGTTTCTCATTTTTGGCGATGGATTATTAATCCTGTGCCTAGCACATACTCTGGCTAGAGAACAGGTGGATATACAGGTTTCGAGCATACAATTCCTACTGATTCAATTCTAGTTTTCATGTTATAATTAGTCATGTAAGGATTGTGTACTATAACGGATTTATATAAAATTCTGTTTTTAATTATATACACATTTTTTGATAACGCAACTTGTTTTTAATAAAAATGAATATATTAGGACAAAGAGTTAAAGAATTACGCTTAAAGCTGGGATATACTCAGCAAGAGTTAGCAGACAAATTAGAAACTTCTAATATGAATATTGCTAATATTGAGTCTGGTCGTGTCAAAAATCCTAGAAATTTATCTGAATTAGCTGAAATACTGAAAAGCTCCCCTAACTACCTTCTTGGCGGTGAAAGTGATATTCTTAAACTTGATTCAGAAATACATTTATTAGCTACAGATAATGAAGTAAAGAATGATTACCATAAAGACTTTTATGTGGTTTCTATAGATAAAGATGAAAAGTTATTTTTGACTGATAATGCAAAAATTGTAGCCAGAGTGAAGAGAACATTTACTGAATCTAAATAAATCAATTCAATTCTTTTTTTTCTGATATTATGGCGCAAAGTGAGAGGCATCAGACACTTATAAAGCAGATGCAATCGACTGATTCTGCCAGCAGCGATTAACAAGTCAATACAGAGGATTTTATTCTTACTAGCAGTTGATAGGTTTGGTTTGGAACTGCCAGTTGCTATCTTAAAAAAAACAAAAAAAACAGTTAGGCGGTTATTGCTAAAGCAATAACTTTTTTAAATAACGGAGATAGAGAAAACTGTCACTCCGAAAACAGGACTTAAACATGCAAGTAGCTATAAATGAAGAAAATGTCGTCAGTTATTTTAACGATGGCACTACAGAAAGATTTACTGCTTGGTCTATACATTGTGGTAAATTTTATGATGAGTTAGTTAAGTTGTTAATTGATAGAAAATATATATTGGCAAAAGATATTCTTACAGCATCAGCTTTAATTACCGATATACAAATTCGCTCTACTACAGTTCCCTTTAATAACAAGATAGAAGATATGTCTGATGAACTTTATCATTGGATTTCTTTGTCAGTTAGAGGAAATGTTTTAAAAGATTTTTTTGCTCCAGTAGAGCAATAGTTTTTCTACAATTTTATTAGCCAGGGTTTAATCGCTCTGGCTTTTTTTTGTCTATTCTCTTTCATTTAATTAAGGCTTTTTGTAAAATAATATTTGACTTTTGTATTTTGATACTGTATCTTGTATTTAATGTTAATTGAAATTGAGGGTAAAAAATATGAATATGAGTTTTAGAACAGTCTTTGATACACCGAAGTATATGGATGAAGCAGAGCCTACAAGCGATAAGTGGAAGATGGAGGCTTTAGAGAGTTTTCTTAATACATACGAAACACAAATTGAATTTTTAGTTGAAGCTAAACAAAGCACTAAGAAACTAATAGAGGAAGAATCATTTACAGAGAAAAAGTGGAATGATTTAATTACTAAGATTCGTAAAGTTGAAGATGATATTTATTACTATGCCGAAACATATACCTACAAAGGATGGGATATAGACCTTTGTATTGAATGGCATAAGTTCTGGTACGCAGTATGATAGTGCTTCCAGAAAACCGCAAAGCGTACCTCAACTCTAAACCTAGAGCATACAGAATTGGTTGGCTTGCTTGTGAAAGCAATATAGAACATCACAAACTTGATGCCTCAGAACTTGTCAATGAACAGTACACACAGGGCTATGGTGATTGTGTGGCTAATACTGAAAGTTTAACTAATGGAGAAAAGATAGCATGATTGATACTAAATCAAAGATTAAAAGTCTAGCAATAGAACCTCTAACAGTCCAAGAGGACAGAGTTTTAACTCATATCCTTGAC
>Ga0208543_1000210_pt1 | contig 20719 bp, 20 predicted proteins | sample DEB08_DNA_14_FD_185497 | JGI IMG/M metagenome (GOLD analysis project Ga0208543, IMG submission 185497) | Aqueous microbial communities from the Delaware River and Bay under freshwater to marine salinity gradient to study organic matter... | ecosystem: Environmental > Aquatic > Marine > Coastal ...
GGATTGGATATTGCCAAGGAAATTTCAATAGTGATAACTGTGCAGCTGGTGGCTTTACATTGGACTATGGACCGTTTGGATTTTGTGAGGTCTTTGATCCGTGCTACCAACCTTGGATTGGGGGTGGTGAACACTTCTCATTCTTTAACCAGCCAGTAGCAGCAGAAGCCAATTTTCATATGTTTTGGAAGGCCATAAGGCTCCTTATCAAAGATGATGCGGCAGCTCTAGAGCACTTAGACAAGATCTGTGATGGGTTTAAACAGAAAATCAACGCCACCATTCAGCAGATGTGGACAGAAAAACTTGGTTTGAATAACTACAACGAATCTCTGGTTCAGGAGTTATTCCAACTCATGGCACAGACACACGTAGATTTTACAATTTTCTTCCGAGAGCTATCCAAACTACCAAACGATTTGTCTGATTTAAAGAAAAGCTTTTATGCACCCATTCCCCCACAAATAGAGCAGCATTGGCAAACCTGGCTTCAGAGCTGGAACGGGCTGATAGGGAGCAGTGGGGATCAAGCCGAGATCGCGGAAAAGATGAAGAAAATGAATCCGAAATACACCTGGCGAGAATGGCTCATTGCTCCTGCCTATCAACAAGCGAAGCAAGGTGACTACGCTCTTGTCCAAGAGTTGCAAGAGGTCTTTAGCCATCCCTATGAAGAGCAATCACAAGCAATCGAAGAGAAATACTATCGTCTGAAGCCTGATCAGTACTTCAATGCAGGAGGTATATCCCATTACAGCTGCTCATCATGAGAATCAGCTGACTAGTTCGATTTGCAGGCTTAGGAACTACCCATAGGAGCTCGAGACCAAGCCGGTAGAGCTGAATGTCCAGCTATTAAATCACAACCATTGATGGATCAACCTCTGAAATGAATCCACCTGATCAAAGATCAACGTCACCAGATGCAAGCATCGAATCAATACAGGAAGCGCTCAATCACCTTCTCAAAGAGATTGCTCCGACTTTGAGCAAGAAAAGCGAATCCAAGGCCGCAGAACCAAGATCTCGAATTGATCACTGTATAAAATTGATAAAATCAGAAGCTTCACTGGCTGCATCCTTAATCGCAGACTGCGCTCCCCAGGGAAGACCCATGCTGGCGCAGACTCAACAAACACTGAAAAACCTAGAAAGCCTTCAATTATTGGCCAAAGCATCCATGAAAGAGTCGTCAGACTGAATCACGGATTGCTCAAAATAGTGAAGTCGATGATCCAGCAGAGGACTTCAGATCCATCCGACCTGATTGTTGAAGAACGATCACTGCGGCTCAGTGGGGTACAGCTTCCACTCCGCATCGACTGGAACAGAGGGCGGTGCCAATAGATCAGCGGGCTCCGAGAAGACCACCCTCCACTCCGGCACCCTGCACGGCACATAATCGTGATGTTCAATCCTGACACCTCCAATCACGGAAGGAGCTCCGTACCAGCCCCCCTTCCAACAGCCCTCCGTCTTCAGAGGATCACCCTTGAACCAAACCCAACAGCGAGCGTTGGGTTGCGTCGTGGATTTTGGTGCAGGCATTCACTGACCAGCGGAACTCAGGTTCTAATCAAACCTGAAGAAAGAAGCCATCGGTAGAAAGAAGCTATTGACCTGAAACAACAATGTGTTGCCGATCATCGTCCAAGAATCAGCGATCGTTCTCCTCCAGGCGCTCGATGAAGCAAGATTCCTAGCCTTGTACGGTTGCCGTTAAGACTTTCACGCCGAAATCCCCTGCAAAAACAGGGCTTGATAGAAAAATAAGCATGGGTCGAAAGGCTGGATCACCCGATCGCCATCCAGCGAAGACGATCGAAGCAACATGGGCTCCCGCCAACAGCATCTTCAGGCACTCACCATTCGACATGGCCTTGATTTGAGACACGTATCACATAGAGGTCAGCTCATTGCTGATCATTGTCCAAAAACACTTAAAACTCTGCGCAGACTTCATGGCAGGCGATGTGATGAAGCGGCACAGTCGGCGCACTCAGCTGATGCTTACTCAAACAGCGGGCTCTCGAAAGCGACAAAATCTGAAAATCCACTCACTGAGTAAAAATCGAAGGCGGTTAATTCCCCAGGCAACCTCCGTACAGCCTGCGAGCTGAGAAGCACGATCTCATCTCGCTATTGAGGAAATGGATGATGCGGTCGCACAAACCTCAACCCATCAAGATTGACCTCGGAGGCAGCAGAGGCTGACTTAGTGCCGCTCTGTCTTTACAGCTCAGATACACAAGCCCTAATCCATGGATTCTGAAGGCCTAGCGAATCCAAAGACTTGAACTGGGCTGGAGAGCTACAACCTCAAACTGGATTGAGAACTGGTAAGCAAACGGCTGCGGGACAGTCGGTAACAACAGGAGGTGAACTGAGCACAACCGAGACAGCCCAGACATTGACAACCTTCCTGCTAGTCAACTCACAGCGAAACCCTTCAACGAGCTCGTTTATCCGAAGGATCTTCAGCGTCAGGAACGAAGACATCAGCTCCACAGCATCAGGATATAAGGCATGCCGCTGGATCAGGAAGCAAATGAGCCCAGAAACAAAATGAAGAGTCCCGCCTGACTCTGGTCTGGTAAGGCAGCATCATCCGCATCAGCGCAAAAGCCCTGCAGCAACAAGAAAAAGTTGGTCACAACATCTCTCAGAATGAAAAACTATTGAATCGGAATCCTTTCCTGCCAGAGAAGGAGGCAAGAGGGAGAACAACTGATATGGGCAAATAGTTGACTAGTAGGCATGGGGTTTGTTAGTAATAGTGAAACGCAAGTTTCAAATGCTTACCGGATCCGAACTGCTCTCCAAGGTCAAAGACCTGGGCGATGTATCCAAGACTGATCTCGCCACCGCTTGTGGCTACGTCTCCAAAAAGAAAGACGGCAGTGATCGGGTCAATTTCACCGCCTTTTATGAGGCTCTCCTCAATGCCAAGGGCATTGACCTTGGTGGCGGAAATGCTGGTGTTGGTAAAGGCGGACGCAAGCTTTCTTACGTTGCAACAGTTCAAGGCAACGGCAATCTGCTGATCGGCAAGGCTTATACAGCCATGCTCGATCTCCAAGTTGGTGATGAATTCACCATCAAGCTTGGCAAAAAAGCTATACGCCTCATCCCTGTGGGTGGTGAGGAAGAAGGCGACGAGTGATTCGTTTCCCCAATCCTTGAGTTAAGCCCCGCCACCGGCGGGGTTTTTTATTGCCAAGCACTGACGTGATCAGCCGAGTAGAACGTCAAGATGACGTGAAGACACCATGACCAGGGTCGAAGAAACTGCTATCCACCTCACCGTGCAGTGGCTTCAAAACAATGGATACGAAAGCGCCGATGACTATTTGCAGACCGGCGGAAATCTTGTGCAGCTAGCAGAAGATCTCTATCACAAGGAAACACGGGGGGATCTGCAATGTGTGTGGGGTGATCGAAAACGACGCGATGGATTTGCTGGTTCGCTGTATCTGGCCGCGGAATCGATCTAAAAGTCCCCTACATCTGTAAGAGAGCTCGCGCGCGGAATCGATCAGACAACAGCCAGTGAACGGTTGGAACAACGACTCAAATCGGTTCTGATTATGAAGAGATTGAGGAAGGAATCGCAGCTTGGAATGAGTGTGACTGCAGCACTTCAAAACGTGTGATTGGATTGAGAGCCCTGCCTCACGTTTGCGTACCATCGTTTTGGCACTTGATCAGCACCGATTGATCCGCTCTTTCCACCTCGATCTTCAAAGCCAATCGCTACGTGCTCTCCCTAAAGCATGTTTGAGCGACATCAGTTTTCACGACAAGCAGGTTTCGTGACACTCAATCGACGCTCGTTTCTGTTTCGCAGCGGCCTGAACGCTTTTGGTCTCGCAGCAGCACTGCCATTCATCCACCCTGCCAAGGCCGAAGCAGCCGCTCCATCATCGAAGGAATCGGCCCGATCTTGCCGCCCAAAGGATCCACTCACGGCCCTGATCGATGGAAATGCCCGGTTTGCGGACGCTTGGCAAGCAAAAAACAAGGCAACGGATTTGAATGAACGTGCCCAAGTGATGTCCAACCTCTGGTTAGACCATTGCTTCCTTCCGGCGAGCGTTCTGGAAGAGTCTCAATCCCCTTGGGCTTCGATCATCAGCTGTGCCGACTCCAGAGTTGCTCCGGAATGGATTTTCGATGCGGCGGCTGGTGATTTGTTTGTCGTCCGCAGCGCAGGAAACACACCTTTTGACGAGGGAATCGCCTCGCTCGAGTTTGGCGTCGCGGTCTTAAAAACGCCCTTGATCTTGGTCTTAGGCCACAGCAATTGTGGCGCTGTTCGAGCCGCTCGCGCAAATCATTCACTCACGCCACTATTCGATCAGCTCATCAAACCGATTCAAGCCAACCTGATTCCAGGCGACACCTTAATGAGCGCCATCAAGACCAACGCCCAAGCGACCGCTGAACAGCTCACGACTCGCAGCGATGTTTTAGCCAACGCCGTTCAAGCGGGACAGCTTCAGATCGAGGCCGGCTATTTCGACATTGCCTCCGGAAAAGTCTTCATCCTCTGAGTTGCATTGAGCTCCACGCTTGCATCGTTGTTGTTGTGAGATCGGGTGCATGAACGGGGGCAAGGCAGCCACTTCAATGGGCTGGCCGAGCTTTCCCACGTTCAAAACTCTTTACTAAATCCTTAAAATCGCTCGCGCATCTTGATTGCTTCAGAGAGACATCAGCAAGACGAAGCCCACGCACAAGGGCGTGATCAACGATGAGGAATGCACCAGCAGGCTGAGAGGGTTGGCATCTGTTGGAAGTGCCAAACAGCCCAGGCTGGAATCAAGAAGGGGCGTGCAAGCGGCGCCGATTATTGAGCCCAATGGACTGTGCATTGGAACCGATAGGTAAAGGCACCAACAGCAAATTCTTTGCAGGTGGTATCCACAACTGTTGCCCCCTTGGGAACACCTCGCATCGCTTGAGCCGTCGCCATCTGTTGATTAACGCCCTGCGCAGTTGAACGGCCCTTCTCCGCCGCCGCAATAGGGACAGCCATCAGCAGGGATGCACACAAGAGAACCGCTCTCATTCGTCAACTCATGGGGTTATCCACGTTTAAGACAAGACGAGGGCGCAGCAGGAAAGAGCACCCTGGGATTCAACGATCAAGGCATCAAAGCTGCCGTTCTTTAGCGCTTTCTTTCCATCTCCCAGGTCTGAAGATGCTTGTTGGCATAGGCATTGAGCTGGCTAAGCCAAGTTTTGAGCTTTTTCATCCGTCTTCTTTTTTGTTAACGCGAAGGTACATCAGGCAGGATTCGCGCGCGCCCAGCAAACGGCTTACCCCCCATCGTTCTCACAACGTGACTGCACAGTGACTGCACAGTGGTTGCACAAGTGCATCGCATTCAGCGAAGCAAACCCATGGATAAACAGGCCCTGAGGTCGACCTACCGCCGCGTGCGCCATGCGCTGATGCCAGGGCTGAATGCCTCACTGGTTCAAAGCGTGCTTTCCCACTTAAACGCCCAAGATCCAGCTCAGTGCCAGGGAGCCATCGGAATCACTTGGCCCCTTCCAGGGGAACCTGATTTACGCCCGCTGGCCGAACTTCAGCCCGCAGGCTTAGCCCTGCCTGCAACAGCAGCGGATTACAGCGTGACTTATCACGCTTGGCGAAACGCCCCATCGCCAAAAGAGCTTCGCGCTGATGCCTTTTCCATTCCTGCTCCACTCGCATCACCAGCGTTGCCACCGGCCGAGCTTGCTCTCATGCTGATTCCAGCTTTGGCGGTCGATCGCAACGGCATGCGCCTTGGCTATGGGGGCGGTTGTTATGACCGTTTGCTTCGTCAGCCGGGATGGTCAACACTGCCAACGTTCGCCGTCCTGCCGGAAGCGTGCGTCCATCCCACCTTGCTACCCACAGACCCCTGGGATCAGCCCTTGGATGGTTGGATCACCGAGCAAGGCTGCAGCTTGCGCAGGGCTAGCCAGCGGAGCGAATGTTCTGCAAGATGACGATCTCGTCATCCTGCTGCCATGACCGTGTTTTCACGACGCCTGCTGGTCACATGCACCGCTTTGGGTCTGGGACTCGTGGCAGGTCAGCAGGTCCAGGCCCACGGGATCGAAAGCTCCCTGCGCTACCTGGATGGCCAATTGGAGCTGAGTAGCAGCTTCTCCACAGGTGAGCCTGTTGAGGGGGCTGCCGTACGCCTGCTCAACGCTGATGGAACACCCGGAGAGGAACTGGGTCAGATCGGAGCCAATGGACAAATGGTCTTAACGCTCCCAAACCTGGTTGAAGGCGTCCTGGATTTGCAGGTGGATGGTGGCCCCGGACATCGCGACTATTTGGCATTACCGATCCGCCAGGGCAGCGTCTTGCTGGACGAGGTGGTGGAAACGCCAACCCAAACCCCTGCCCTAGGGCTTTGGGCCTGGCTGGGGGCACCGGCCCTGCTCGGACTTGTAGGCCTGATGGTTAAGGTGCGCCAACCCAGCCTGCATCGCTGAAGCCGTCCATGGCAGAACCCTGCTGCTCTTCAAGTCAATACGGAAGCGAAGAGCTTGACCGCCTAGCGAATCGACTTAGCGGCACGCCAGACCCACGCAAACGTTACGAATACGTGCTCTGGCTCGCCAAAAAGCTTCCTGCGATGCCGGCAGACCTGCAAACCGAAGACCGCAAAGTGCAAGGTTGCGTGTCTCAGGTGTTCATTCATGCCGCTCTCCAGGGCAACCATGTGCACTGGCAAGGAGAGTCCGACGCCTTGATCACCAAGGGGTTGCTCGCCCTGCTCATCAAAGGGATGAGTGATTTAACCCCGGATCAAGTCCTCGCCGTAGACCCCGCCTTTATCGCCGCCACTGGCCTACAAGCAAGCCTGACCCCTTCGAGGGCTAACGGTTTTTTGAATATTTTGCGGGCGATGCAGGCCCAGGCCCAGGCCCTTAAGAACGCCGATGAGGCGATGGATTCATAGAGTCTCGTTATTAGCGACGCAAACGGAACTTGTTCAATGTCCACCCGGATCGGAATCGGCCTTCTCGGTCTCGGCACTGTGGGTGCCGGAGTGGCAAGCATTCTCCAGACACCAGAGGGAAGACATCCCCTGATTGCTGATCTGGACCTGGTTCGGGTTGCGGTGAGAGACCAGAACCGTCCACGGCCGATTGCCCTGGACGCAAGCCTTCTCACCACCTCTCCAGAAGCCGTCATCGACGACCCTGGCGTGAACGTGGTGGTGGAGGTGATGGGAGGCATCGAACCTGCGCGCACGCTGATCATGCGCGCGATTTCAGCCGGCAAGTCGGTTGTCACCGCCAACAAATCTGTGATCGCCAGGCATGGCGAAGAAATTGCAGCCGCCGCCGCTGCCGCGGGTGTTTACGTGCTGATTGAGGCTGCTGTAGGCGGCGGGATCCCGATCATCGAGCCGCTCAAGCAATCGCTCGGCAGCAACCGCATTCAGCGCGTGAGTGGAATCATCAACGGCACCACCAATTACATCCTGAGCCGCATGGCCGATGAGGGTGCGGATTACAACGCGGTCCTGCGCGAGGCCCAGGAGCTGGGTTACGCCGAAGCCGACCCAGCCGCAGACGTTGAAGGACTCGATGCCGCCGACAAGATTGCCATTCTTTCTGGGCTCGCCTTCGGGGGACCGATCGATCGCAACAGCATCCCCACGGCAGGCATCAGCACCCTGCAAAGCAGGGATGTGGATTACGCCACGCAATTGGGCTACGGCGTGAAACTGCTCGCGGTCGCCGAACGCATGGATCCTGAACCGAGCAACCCCACATCCCTGCCCCTATCGGTGAGCGTGCAACCCACCCTGGTCCCCAAAGACCATCCCCTGGCGGGAGTGAATGGCGTGAATAACGCGATTTTGGTGGAGGGAGATCCCATCGGAAGAGTGATGTTCTACGGGCCTGGCGCTGGCTCAGGGCCCACCGCCTCAGCCGTGGTCGCTGACATCCTCAACATTGCGGGCATCCGCCAACTCAATCCGGCCCAAGGCAATCTGGATCCCCTGCTCGCAGCCTCTAGCTGGCGGAGATGCCATTTGGTCAACACGGAGCGGACCAGCCAACGCAATTATGTGCGTTTTAAAACAGAAAACGCCCCCGGTGTGATCGGCCAAATCGGCAGCTGCTTCGGCGACCACAACGTCTCCATTCAATCGATCGTTCAGCTCGAAGCCAGTGACGCGGGAGCTGAAATCGTTGTGATCACACAGGTTGTCGGCAACGGGCAAATGAGTGCCGCACTTCAAGCGATTCATGCACTTCCCGAGGTTCTGAGCCTGGATGCCCACCTCGGCTGTCTTTGAGCAGGCCCACACATCCGCAACTTCGGATGGCCGTACGGCCCCGGCATAGGGCAGAGTTGTAAGAAGTATCACAGAGCAAATCTGCATTTGCAGATCTGTGCTCTCGAACGTTCATGTCGAACGAACTGACCCTGGCTTACGGATCACACTGCGACCAGCAGAAATCTCGTTCCGCCATGACGCTGCATCAAGGGGACTGCATCAAACTCCGCTCTGGGGAAGGCCCCTTTCAGGTGATCGGGATTGACGACGACCACGACCGTTGCTGGATCCGCCAATGGCCGCTCGAGCCCCAGGGATCTCCTGTATTCGAGGTGGCCCTTGAACAGATTTCCAGCGCGATCTCCGAGAGCGATTGACGACAAATCGTGCCTAGAGGGCGTTGAATAGCGATTGCATTGACGAACCGCTGCGTGACTGATCGCCGTCGCTTCAGCCTTCAGGCCAGCGTGTTGATCGGATTGGCCCTTGCTTTAAGCCAAAGCGCTTGTCAGCCCAAACGCCAAAGCGACCGACTCACGGTTGCCAGCGCCGGGCGCATTGGCTCGCTCGATCCCGCTCTGGCAAGCACCACAGGGGTGCTTCAGGTGCTCAGTGCTCTCGGCGACACGCTCTACATCCGAGGCACAAGCGGGGAGCTTCAGCCCCAATTGGCCGCATCCATGCCTGTGCTCGGAGAGGACAGACTCAGCCTGACGATCCCTTTGCGCCGGGATGTGCTATTCCACGACGGCAGTCGCTTTGACGCAAAGGCGATGGCTTTCAGCCTGAATCGCTTCCTACGCATCGGCTCGCAGCGTTATTTGCTGAATAATCGCATCGCAGCGATTGAAACCCCCTCCCCTTACGAGATCCGCCTGCGCCTCAAGGAGCCCTCCAGCTCGATCGAAAGCCTGCTCACATCCCCTTATCTCACCCCCGTTTCTCCCAAGGCCTACGCCGACCATGCCGATCGATTCTTGAATGATCGTTTTGTCGGGACAGGCCCATACATTCTCAACAGCTTTCGCAACACCCAACAGCGTCTTCTCCCGTTCCGCCATTACTGGGGCAAACCTCCGAACAATGTGGGACTGGACCTCATCAACCTCAGCAATTCCACAGCACTGTTTGGAGCCCTGATCAGCGGCGAGGTGGATGTATTGCTCTCCAACTCCATCGATGAAGATCAAAAACGAGCCCTAAGCGAACGGGCAGATAAGGCCCTGCTGCGCGAGAGCAAAGGTCCGGCCATGAACATCACCTTTGTGACTCTGCGCACCAATAGCCCGCCCCTGCAACGTCAAACCGTGCGTCGGGCCCTTGCCCACAGCCTGGATCGCCGCTTGATCAGCGCCCGCGTGAGCTACAACCAAAGAGAGCCCTTACGGTCCCTCATTCCCCCCAGTTTGCAGGGAGGAAAAACCGAGCCCTGGCCCACCTACAACCTCGCCACAGCCCGCCAGTTGTATCAAGAAGCCGGGTACTGCACAGGGCGTCGCTTGCAAGTCCCATTCACGTTTCGCACCAACGTCCCCTCCGATCGTTTGATGGCTCTCACCTGGCAAGCGCAGCTGAAACGCGATCTGCCCGATTGCGTCCAGATGACCCTCAACGGCGTGGAGTCGACCACGGTGTACAAACAGCTCAGCGAAGGATCGTTCGAAGCCGTGATTCTTGACTGGGGTGGCTCCTATCCAGATCCTGAGGCCTATCTCACCCCCTTGCTCAGCTGCAAGCGCTCGGAAGGGAATATCTGCAAGGAGGGTGAGGCCGTGGATGGAGGCACCTTCTGGACCGAACCAGGGCTGCAAGCAGCGTTAAGCCGTAGTGACAGCCTTCAAGGCAAGGCACGTCTACAAGAACTGAGAGCCGTGGATGCAATGGCAGCAAAAGGAGCTCCTTACCTCCCGGTCTGGGTTGTGGCTCCAAAAGCCTGGGCTCAGCTTCGTTTGAACCCTCCGATCTTTAATGGCAACGGGCTCGTGGATCTGGCCCAACTGGGAGAGCGACGCTAATGGCACGAGGAAGGGAGCTTTTCCGCTATTGCGCAACCCGACTCGCACTCGCGCCGCTCATGCTTTGGCTGATTGCCAGCCTGGTCTTTCTGCTACTGCGTGTCGCGCCGGGAGACCCGGTGGATGCGGTACTCGGAAGCAGGGCCCCAGAAGCCGCTAAAGCCGCCCTGAGAAGCAGCCTGGGCCTCGATCAATCGCTCTGGAATCAATATTTTGATTTTCTCAGCAAGCTGGTTCATGGAGATTTAGGCAATGCACTGATTAATAACGAGTCGGTGCGTTCGATCATCAGTAAAACGCTCCCGGCAAGCCTGGAGCTAGGGATCACCGCCTTAATCATCGCGGCCGTTCTGGGCTTAGCCGTGGGGTTTAGCGGAATTGCCAGGCCCGAGGGGAAATTGGACTTCGCCGGCCGCTTCTACGGAATTGGCACCTACGCGTTACCACCTTTTTGGGCGGCGATGCTGATCCAACTTGTGTTTGCGGTCATGCTCGGCTGGCTGCCCGTTGGAGGCAGATTCCCTCCCAGCTTGATCCCCCCAGAAGGCAGCGGCTTTCTGATCTTTGACAGCGTGATCAGCGGCAATTGGGCTGCCCTGCAAGGAAGCGTTCGGCACCTCGTGCTGCCTGCCTGCACCTTGGGGCTCCTGTTAAGCGGCGTGTTCACGAACGCTCTACGGCTCAATCTGAACCGCAGCTTGAAATCGGATTATGTGGAATCGGCGAGGAGCCGTGGACTGAGCGAAGTCCAGGTCGTACTGCGCCACGCCTTGCCCAATGCTCTGCTGCCCGTGCTCACGATTGCAGGCATCACGGTGGCATCACTCATCGGTGGGGCACTACTCATTGAAGTGACCTTCTCCTGGCCAGGCATTGCCATGAGCCTTTACGAGAGCATCAACCAACGCGATTACCCGGTTGTCCAAGGCATCGTGGTAGCCATCGCCGCCCTCGTCGTGATGGTGAGCGTGGCGGTCGATCTCTTGGTGGCTGTGCTCGATCCACGCATCCGTTATTGAGGCACCAGGACTGAGGCCGCTTCGCGATCGAGCCGATGAAGATGAAGCTCTCCCAACTTCAAATGCAGGGTCTTGGCCTTGAAGCGCTGCGCACCCTTGCGCTGTTCTTGCTCCTCCAAGAATTGGACGACTTCTTGCTCCAAAAGCGCCTGCACTTGGAGCGGCTGAACACCCACCAGATCTTCTCCCAGCTGAAAGAGATCCTCACCCTGTCCCCCTTGCCTCTGCCCCTCAACGCGCACGGGGGAGAAATGGCTTGCACCCTCCACAAGCACCACCCGGCTCGAGGGGTCGGCCGGCATCGCCAACAACAAGCCCAACTGTTCGCTGATCGGTGGCGTGATCAGATCGAGAGTGCCACCAGTAAACAACACAGGCACGTTGACGGTTTTGGTAAGGGAGTCCGCAGGCCAGAGCAAGCTGCCAAAACTGTTGAAGCCGATCACAGCCGACAACGCAGGGGGTGCCACCTGCTGTGGCAAAGACACATCCACCAACTGACACTGCAAGAGGCGCGACAAGTTACTGAGCGGCAAGTCACCCAAGGCTGACGAGCAACGACGCGCAAGACCTGGAGCCGGCCTGGCACCTGTTGACAGCAGCGCACTAAAGGCACCCAGGGAGTGGCCAGCGAGGACCAAACGTTCACCTGGAACCCGAAACACCCCCTGATCCCGAGCCTTGAGCAAGGCATCAAGATCCTGAAGGCGAGCGGGAAGCACTTCCGCCCCTGGAGGGGGAAGACGCCCTTCTAAGAGCGCCTGGACCGCTTCGTCATCGCTGCCAGGGTGCTCTGGAACCAAGACGGCCCAGCCGCGACGACTCAGGCCGCGGCCAAGCCAACGGAAATGATCTGGGCTGCCGCCTAATCCAGGCATCAGCACCATCCATTGCTCGCGCTTTGGAGCCCCCTCCACAGGCAACCAGAGCTGAAACCCCAATGGCTCCTCGCGATGAGGAACCGCCAAGGACATCAAGCGCGGTTCCAACAACGAGTCGGCGTCCTGAGGAAAGACGGCAGCAGGCTCAGAAACTGTGGCCGTCACTGGAGAGCGATCCAGGCTGCGCACCAAATGTTGTTGGCGCTCCAGTTGCATCCGCCAACTGGATGCCAGCTCGAGCAAGAGATCGAGATCAAGACGAACACTCTCGGCAGGCAAAGCCTCAAGCAAATCCAAGCTGGAGACCTGCTGCTGTCGGGTTAGAAGGTCGTTGATCGTTTGACGCACGATCACCCCCTCCGTGTCGTCGTCCACCCGCACCAAATCAGCAATTTGATCCAACAATTGCCGGCCAGCCCAGCTGTTCAAGAGCTGGCGCGCCATGCTGCGATCCAGGATCACAGGAGCCTGAAGCAGCTCCAAAACGCCTGCTCGACTCTCGGGCGCCAACAACGAAAACCAAGTACTGAGTTCGGAGCGGTGACGTCCATCAGACCGCGCCCATTTCGCCAGATCACCAATGGAAAAGGGAATCACCGTGCCATCGATCTGCACTTCCAGCTGAGAAGCAGCCCACAACGGACGCGGTGAGACGCCAAAAAACAGCAGACTGCATAGACAACTTGCAGCTAATCGCAGTCCTGTTGAGCGTCTTCGCAAGGCCAAGACCAGTCCACTGGTGGAACCAGTTTCCCGCACCTTTGCAAGAAGTGGCGTTCATTCGCCTGCTTGCCTCTTTTGGAGCGGGTGGTGTCATCTATCTGACACCGATTGTGTTTCACCAAGCCAGCTTCACGGCAGTACAAGTAAGTCAAGGGTTGGCGGCCTCTGCCCTGATCGGCACGGTGGCGAGGCTGCTGAGTGGTGTCTTGCTGGACCGCGGGCTGACCTGCTCATGGCCTGTCCGAGCGGCTGCCCTGCTCGCCTTGATGGCGGATTTAGTGCTGTTTCAGGCCAGAGGCTTCAACGGATATCTCATTGGACAGTTGCTGATCGGTTTGGCAGCCGGCCTTTATTTCCCTGCGATTGAATTGTCCGTTCCCTTGAGCTGCAGCGGTTTTAATTCCAGCCGCGGATACGCTCTGGCGCGCAGCGCCGACGCCTTAGGAGTCGCAACTGGCGCCTTACTTGGTGCGGTGTTGTCCTCCATGGAGATGATCCGGATGGTTTACGCGGTTGAGGCCGCGGCCGTGTTGAGCATGCTCGTGGTTTTGTTGCTCACGCCGCTACCCGATGGACGGGCAGAGCTATTGCATGCCAGCGCCGCGACAACCAACAACCACAAACTCAAGACTGAGTCGGCGCTGAACGGAGACATCAACAAAGAAGCTAAAGCCAACTTAGAGGCAGATTGGCGCTGGCTTCTGCCCCTCATCCCAGTGCTGGTTGTGAGCGTGATCGCTACTGGAATTGTGTCTTTAATGCAAAGCGCCCTTCCCCTCGACATGGTGCGTGGAGGGCTTGCCCGCGCACCACTCAGTGAAGCCTCCAGCGGCGGCTTAATTGCTTGGCAACTTCTTCTGTTAATGGTGCTTCAGTGGCCCATCGGCAACTGGGTGGCAAAGCGCAGTCTGCGTTTTGGCTTAGGAATGGGCTTGCTTGGCTTCATCACAGGCTGCCTGTTACTGGCTGGATCAGCGCTTTGGGCCGGAGGCAGCAGCCTGATTGCGCTTGCGATGGTTCCGATCGCCTTTGGGGAAGCTGCTTTTCTACCAACGGCAGCAGAAGCCATGGTGGAAGAGACACCCCTGCAACATCGCGGTTTAGCCATGGCCCTGTTCTCGCAGTGCTTTGCAATCAGTGCCATCGCAGCACCTCTCCTCGCGGGTGCCCTCTTAGACCAGCAGGGTCATGGCTTGGTGCTTTGGTTGTTGATGGCCGGCACCTGCTTGTTAGTGGTCCCACTGTTGAAGGCCGTCCGACCCCGCTACAAGCCAAATTTGAGTGGAAGCCCCATTGAAGAAGCATTAGATGCCACGAACCAGAGAACTGCTGCGCTCCATTAAAAATTTGCGCATCCTGCGCGAGATTGCATCCACCGAGGGAGGGCTCCATGGGGTGGGAGACCTCATCGACAACTTCCTCGACAGTGAAGCGATGCAGGTTTCGATCGCGCGCTTTAAGGCCTTACCTGGCGGTGCCGAGATGATGGAGCAGCGCTTCCCAGCCTTTCAACCAAACATTGAGATGCTGGAGTTGCTCCCGGAAGGAACATTGGGGCGGGCCTATGCAGGAATGATTCGCCGTTTGAATTACGACGCCGACTTTTTCCGTCCCAGAGACACAAGCACAGAAGCCCTCTGGCTCACCCAACGCATCGCCACCACCCACGACATTCATCACGTGATCGCTGGGCTCAACACCCAAGAGCAGGGGGAATCAGCCGTGTTGGCGATCACCGCCACCCAGATTGGCTTCCCGGCTTATGTGCTGCTCAATCTTCTGGCGGGCTTTAAGGCCTTCCGTTTTCAACCGACAGAACAAGAAGCGATCAGTCGCGCCATTGCGCACGGTCAGCGCATCGGCCTGCAGGCCAAGCCCCTTGTGTTGCAGCGCTGGGAGGAAGGCTGGGAGAAACCCTTGAGCGAATGGAGAGAGGAGCTCGCCATCCCGATGGCCACAGGCGAGACTTTCAGCGCGAACTACGCGTAAGCCGATGATGCCCCGCAGACATTTGCCCTGGATCAGCCTTGGTTGGATGCTGAGTCAATCGATCCTTTGGAGTGGGGCACACGCCCAGACAACCCAAACGTCTGTGCAAGACATGCGTCGAGGACTCGTGGGTCAATCTGCATATGCAGCCTGCAAGGTGATCCACGCCGACTACAGCCAAAAGCGTGCTGATCTGATCGTGGAAGCTGCGATCAAAAACAATCATTGGGAGTCGCAAAAGGATTGGTTAAAGTCTCCCCAAGCAACACAAACCATCAAGCTGGTCAGTGAGGCCATGAACAAAAAATGCACAGACTTCAATCAAGACAGCGATCAATTTGTTCCAGCGATGAAGGCGATTGAAGCTCTTTGAGAAACAACTAAAACAACTCTATTGCAGGCAAGATTTATCTAATAATTTATCCGAAAGCCCGTTTAATTTTCTTGCGTAACGTTAGCCTCTTAATATGGCATCAAAGCACATTGGCTACTCCATTCACCATCCACTTGAATGCTTAGCGCCAAAAAGATTGAAAAAACGTGGTTAACGAGCCGAAACAAAATCGAACAGCGCCATTGCCGATAGAATTAAAAAGTTAACCCAAGACAACGCAATTCAATTCAATTCAATTCAATGATTGAGATCATATACACGAAATACGTCGATTAGTCATTCAACTCAAGGAATGCAGCGCTTGACCTGTATGTTGCTTCATGAATTTCCTCTGCTAAATGCTTAATAGCAATAAGTGTTTTGCTATCAGTATCAGCCTGCTGCTCAGCAATATTACTCTGAATATTCTGCCCAACAATGATGATGGGAAGCAGTACAAGCTGGAGAAAAGTCTGTGCCACCCAGGAGACGATCTTCAAAGGGTCTTGCGAAGCCAATGCTTCAGGCAAAGAAATGAATGCAAGCAAGCAAAATGCATAAGCACACCACATTGTGCCAACTTTCTCTGTAACCCAAAGAGCGATTCGCTTATTGACTGTCCTTAGTCCCATTTGCTTGGCGAATGCTCAATAAAGATTATACGTTAGTTGACTCCCTTAGATATTTCAAGCTTCTCTGTCTAAAGATGTAGCCCAGCCACAAGCGGGGTTTTGCTAGCTACGGGATAGCAGCAATGCTGAAACTGCCTACTGCAGCTATCAACAGCAACACAAGCGAGTCATCCTATTCGTAGCTGATTGACACTTCATGTTGCGACACCTTTCCATAGGACTGTTGGCTTCTGCCATCTCTATTGCTACCTTGCCTGTCATTGCTCAAGAGGACAGGAACGATTACCCCAAGCTATATATAACTGGAGCAGCTGGAGCCAATAATCCGACGACCCGAACAAATACAGGAAAGGCAGGAACTTTTGAAGAATATACAAATCCTGGCGCCTCTGCAGAGCTAGGGCTTGGGATTGATTTTGATGGTTTAAGAGTTGAGGCAACTTACGCTATTGATGCAAGCCAATTAAGTGGCTACACCAATGTTAGAGGAATTGACTTTGACTATATTTCAGGCGGAGAAGTTCGGAAGCAATCAGTGTTCATGAGCGGATACTGGGATCTTCTGCGCAAGAAGTCTTGGACTCCATATCTTGGCGCTGGAGTAGGGTATTCAAACTTAGACGTAAGAAATTTTTCAGACCCAAGCCTCTCTTACAACGGATTCAATCGCTCTCTCTGGGGCTATCAATTTAAAGCTGGCATGTCTATTGATGTTTCATCAGATTCTAAAATATTCGCTGAAGGTATTTATAGAGCAACCTCACGTTTTAACACCAACGATGGGTTCAACAATTGGAACAATGCTTCTTGGAGTAGCTGGGGAGGTCAATTAGGAGTGCGTATAGCACTCTAAATTTTACTGCTTTTGAATTGCATTGAATAAAGCATGGTCGTAGAATAGCTATAGATCACTCGACAAACCATTAACCAGGCCCGCCATGAGTGGCATAGTAACTGAACCTGTGCTATGACTTATTTGATGTTGTCGATCTTATGTCAGAAGAGAAAATCAAAGCTTTCCATGAAAGGGTCAAGGCAGATGCCAGCCTGCAGAAGAAGCTTAAAGCTGCACCTGACGTGGAAACCGTCGCTGCTATTGCAGCGGAGAGCGGGTTTGAGCTGAATGCCGATAATTCTCTGCGTATGTTGATGTGGGAGTTTCAGGAAGCTGAGCTTGAAGGTGGTGATTGATGATTCACACTCAAAAGAATGGATAAATTTATATTACTTTCCAATCACACCGAAACCACAACCAATACCTGGCACTAAATAATACTTCGCCCACCACAAGCGGGGTTTTATATTGCCTGCTTAATGACAGCAAATCTGAAACTGCCTACTGCAGCGGGTATCAGCAACACAAACGATCAAGCTGGTGAGTGAAGCCATGAACCAAGAGTGCACAGATTTCAATCAAAACAGCGCACAATTTGTTCCAGCAATGGAGGCGATAGAAGCTCTCTGAGCAGGCCCCTGCGCAAACTCCACCTCCACAACAGGATCGGAGCCAAAACAAGAGCAAAGTCAATGCTTGACGCTTATATAAACCAGCAATTCAATACAATTAAGCATGAGAAAAAAAGCCCTCCGAATGACAATTCCATCAGGAGGGCAAAGACAAATGATCAAAAACTTATTCGATCATCTTTTTTATTAACTCCTAACCCAAGGAAGATTGATTCAAATAGTGTGGATTTGACCCATATCAATGATGTCTTGCCATCCCACAGAGCTAGACAGCACTCCCAAATCATCGGCCTTCAACGTACTACTTCCTGATAGCACAACAACCTTCTCATAATCCTCGTAAGACAACCGGAGACGAAGATCATCAATGACTTCAAAACCGATGCCCTCTTCAAGAGCAATCACATCCTCCGAAGAAAAATCTGGCAAGGTGAGGTAACTAACAGGGGCCAACTCACCTTTCATACTTTCATGTCTTACCAGGATCGTGTCAGACCCACTTCCTAGAAAAGCAATGTCATAGCCAGCACCTGTATCAATCAGGTCATCACCATCCATACCCATCACTTTATCATTACCATCTTTGACAGCAATAAAATCATTAAGGTTTCCGCCCATGACCACATCATCACCAACAGAAGTTCCAGCAAAATTAGAGAATCCTTCGCCAAGACCTAGGGAGAGATCTTGAATCATTGGGCTCTCCTGATCAAGAGCAAACTCCTCATCAATATCTCCACTCACATCGTTAGAAGAGAGAATAATATGAGTTTTTACCGGCGTTTCAGGCATCTCTAAATACAAGCCGGCATCAATGAACTCCACTTTGAAGAATTGAATGGCTTGCAGAGTCTCATTTTCTGGCGTTGGGAAAATATCCTGAGATACAAATTCGTCTACAGGTGTTACAACCTCGATCGACCACTCAGAGAAAGAGTCATAGGCGAGGGCGGCACTACCCTCAGGAAAAAATCCACTTCCATTTTTAAAATCAGAATTCAAAGCACTAACACCAGCAGGACCAAGGACACCTCGAGCGGCTACAGATGGTTTGATCGTTGTAACAGGTGAGCCGTACTGACCAACAAACGTATTCATAGCTGAGAACTCATATCCTGGGATTCTTTGCAAGATGGACTGACTGTCTAGCCCTAACGGTGCCGTAGGTGAACCGTTTGCTGAATACCCAAAACCCTGCCCAGTATTTAAAGGATTGGCGTCAAGCCCAGCTTCTAGCAGCGAACGAACCCCTGATTCAATCTTGAGTCCGCCATCTGCGAACGTACCCGTATAAGCTCCCGAGTCAAGAAGATCCTTAAAATCACCTAAAATCGATTGTAAAACCGTAGGGGCCTTTGTATTAACAATGCTTGTAGGCGTTCCATCGCTACCTATTTGCGGCGCAGGTTGCGAGTAAACATTAAAGTCTGAAACCGTAAATTTCTTAGCAGAATCACCGCTTCCTACATACCATTGATAATAATCAGATCCGTCAGTCGTCGCCTTCTCAAATATCTTGCCATACACATCAAAGCGCTCTGCAGAAATTATATTTGTTTGCGGGTTACCAGGCAAACCAGTGAACCCTGGGAATACATTGTAAAAATCTTTCGTCTCAACACCCACAATATCCGCCCACACATCAATGTAGTCTCTTCCATCCCCAGATCCACTCAGATTAGACCCCAACTTCATCAAATTATCGTCTTTCAAAACCGACGCATATCTTGCGATCACCGCATCAAACCCCTTCTCAATTAAATCGATATCTGATTGAGAGAAATCGACATTGGCCGTTTTGGCTTGCTGAAACACATAATCCTTAAATGCTTGCAGAGAGAGGTTTGCTTCTAAGGAGCCCGGGAAACCAGCAATCTGACTTTGATAGTAATAAAGATATGGATAGGCATCAAAAGCAGTCTCTCCAGCCTCCGAAAAACCGACGGCATCTTACCCAACAATAAAGAGAGGGTCTTTTTCCGGATCAACACCCGAACCCACTTTAAAGATGTAATAAGCATCGCCAGGGTTGTCCACATAATATTTTGTGATATCTCCTTCCAAGAATTCCCTTCCATCAGGGCCTGCTGCGTACGCGAAATTAAAATTTGGAGCTGGATAGGGTATTGGACCAAATGAAAACGTAAAGGCAGAAAGATTGGTGAGTTCTAAAGACATGAAGAAGCTCTTAAGTCGTAATGGTTTTCATCATTAATCTAAAAACGAGAACACACCACCCTCAAGAACTTAAGATTTTACTCAGAAAAACGCGAGTATTAGCCGCTACACGTTCACAACACCCATGCATTGATTCGTTGTTGACAAACAGCTCTTTCGTCCCTATGAATCATTCACCCAATACTTGTCAATTCGTTAGACATTAAACAAAAACTCCATCACATCTCCCTCGGCAACAAGGTAATCCTTCCCTTCACTGCGCAACCAGCCCTTATTTCGAGCCTCTGAAAGGGAGCCAGCCTCCAGTAACTTCTCCCAACCGATGGTCTGTGCACGGATAAATCCACGCTCAAAATCAGTGTGGATCACCCCTGCGGTTTGCGGTGCCGTCATGCCGGCACGGAATGTCCAAGCCCGTGTTTCTTTTTCACCAGTGGTGAAGTAAGTGCGTAAGCCTAATAACCGATAGGTGGCACGAATCAGACTGCGCAAGCCGCCTTCACTCACACCAAGACCTTCCAAGTAATCAGTACACTCTTCCTCGCCCAACTCAACCAACTCCGCTTCCACCTGCGCTGAAATACGAACGGTTTCAGCACCTTCGGTTTCCGCAAGGGCCACAACCTCATTGCAATAGGCGTTTCCAGCAGCCAAATCGTCTTCGCTCACATTGGTGGCGTAAATGATCGGCTTAGCGGTGAGCAGTCCCAGGGGTTTAATCATCAAAGCTTCATCATCCGTTAGCTCAACGCTGCGTGCGGCACCTCCGGCCTCGAGCACCTCTTGGATGCGCGCAAGCGCCTCATCTTCCACCTGCGCTTCTTTGCTCGTGCGCATTTGCTTCTTCAACCGCTCACGCCGCTTCTCGATCTGAGAGAGATCGGCCAAGCCAAGCTCAAGATTGATCACCTCGGCATCGCGAGCAGGTCCCACCGATCCAGACACGTGAATGACGTCGTCGTCTTCAAAGCAACGCACCACATGAACAATCGCGTCGACCTCACGAATATTTGACAGAAACTTATTTCCCAAGCCTTCGCCCTGACTGGCACCCTTCACCAAACCGGCGATGTCCACGAACTCCATTCGTGTAGGGATGATCTCTTTGCTCTGACTGAGGTCAGAGAGCTTCTGGA
>Ga0208543_1000213_pt1 | contig 20636 bp, 28 predicted proteins | sample DEB08_DNA_14_FD_185497 | JGI IMG/M metagenome (GOLD analysis project Ga0208543, IMG submission 185497) | Aqueous microbial communities from the Delaware River and Bay under freshwater to marine salinity gradient to study organic matter... | ecosystem: Environmental > Aquatic > Marine > Coastal ...
TCACCATCGATACCACAAAATTCAGTTTCAAAAGACTGGGCCAGAAGTAGTGGATCATGTTGAGGATGAGACCCTTGATGTGACTTCCATCGTTATCAGCATCTGTCATGATCATGAGACGACCATAACGGAGCTCGGAGACATTCGTGTATTCCTTACCCTGCTGAAGGCCCAAAATCTTCTTGAGGTCGTTAAACTCTTGGTTAGATGTGAGCTGTGCGACCGAAGAGTCTCTCACGTTCTTACACTTACCCCTGAGAGGGAAGACACCGTAGTGGTCTCGACCCACCACGGAGAGGCCAGCGACAGCGAGCGTCTTCGCCGAATCACCCTCTGTCACGATCAGCGTACACTTCCCAGATTGTGCCGTACCAGCCTTGTTCGCGTCATCCAGTTTGGGGATACCAGTAATCTTAGACTTACGAGCACCATCAGTCTTCTTGAGTTCCTTCATCTCCTTGAACTTTGAGAGTGCTGTGAGTTCATCGGCGATACCGGTTTTCAAAACATTCTTCACAAAGTTTTTAGGTGGTTCAAACTTCGAACCAAAGTCGGAAGCCTTCGAGGTACACTCAGACTTGACCTGGCTCGAGAACGTTGGGTTCTCGAGGGTTGCCCTGACGAAGATGGTAAAAGCGTTCTTCACCTGTTGGGGCTTCAACTTAATCTTCTTCACCATGTCCTCGATGATTCCATTGGCAATGTGATTCGCGACATGGTCAACATGGGTTCCACCCTTCATGGTACAGATACCGTTGACGAAAGAGACCTGCTCGAGTCCATTCTCCGAGGGTCCAATGCACACCGACCAGCGGTCTCCGGTGACAGAGGCAACTTCTTGAACACCTTCGTGCATCTTGGCATAGGCTTCAAAGTTTTGTTTGGGAAGAACATCTCCGTTAAACTTCACTTTACAGTTCTGAGTCGTACAAATGTTCGCATCCCAAACGCGTTTCTGGAAAATGTTGTAGATGGTATCGTCCATTTTGGACATTCCAAACCTCTTCCACTCGGGTGTGAATGTAATGGAGACAGACGATGTGGCACCCGAATGTTTTTTGATTTTTGGTGGGTCACAGACCGTCATATTCTTCGACCACTTCTGGGTATAGGTCTGCTTCGTCTCATGATCCTTGATGATAACGGAAAAGTCACTCGAATAAATGTTCGCCAACTTGGCACCGTACCCGTTGCGACCTCCAACAATCCTTTTTTGAGTGTCATCATAGTTGGTACTCGTGAGGAGGTGTCCAAAAACGAGTTCGGGATTCCAGAGACCTTCCTTCTCATGCATTTTTACAGAAATCCCACCGAGAGGGCCATTGTTCTCGATGGTCACGGAACCGGACTCCTTATCGATGGCGACGGAGATGGAACTGACCTGTTTGGGATGGAGAGAGTTGCGGTCGATGGCGTTGACGAGGATTTCATCAAAGATTTTCAAGAGGGCTGGGGAGTACTTCAAGTTCTTCTTGGTGAAGGTAGAACCATCGAGGATCCAGTAGGGTTCTGTACCCTGCTCGACTGGACCGACGTATGAGTCAGGTCTCTTGAGAATGTGTTCGATGTGGGTGAGTTTTTGGACACTCTCCATACTTCCTTGGATTTATTACAATTCTAACTTTTAACTTAGGCTCTCATTTTGTCCAACTTACTTTTAAGTTTTGCCTCCTCCAACATCAAGTCAAGATACTCATCGGTCAATTCAGGTCTTTGCTCTTGGCACCTGGTTAGATAATTGATGTCTACTTCAAACTCATTTACAACCATATCAGGGTCTATGTAAAAAAACTCACCATTGGGTGCGCGGACATGTGCGTAACGAGCATGAAAAATGTCCTCAAGTTTTTTTGTCTTACAAGAAGACGTCGTAGTTTTGTTTTTTATCATTGGAAATGGAGATTTGAATGTTTTATAGATTTTAAACTTGTATGGAACACCTGTATTGAGTTCACGAATTCTTTGAACAGGATGTATCGATTCACCGATTTTCACCTCAGGAAAGGACTCTGTTGTGAGAATGTATATGTGAGAGGCATCCGGTAACTTCTGAGATGTTCGAGAAAGACCGAGAAATCGCTCCACGTCCTTGACCGACCTCAAGGGTGAGGAAAGATTGTTCTTATCATGGTCCGGTCCGTAGTAATATGGATCGGGTCGAGCTCCCTCTTTACGTCTCTGGGAGTACCTGACTTCCCAACCATCGGGGAGTTCAAAACCATGCTGGTCAAGGAGATGCCTTTTTAATTTCTGAAGATGATCCATTTTGCTTAAAAAAATCGATATAATTCTATCCACTTAGGGGTATATGTTCACCCTCGCCTCTGTTCAGCCTACCGTCAAACTCGAGAAGCGTATCAACAAGGCTGTTGTCGGGACAGCTGTGAAGGTCATCGACAGAGTGTACAAGGACCGTGACTACACCAGGTTCTATGTCCTCGAGACGGTCGCTCGTGTCCCTTACTTTTCATTTGTCTCAGTTTTACACTTGTATGAGTCTCTAGGTGTGTGGCGAAAGGCTGACTTCTTGGAGACACACTTCGCACAGACAATGAACGAGTACCATCATCTCCTCATCATGGAAGACTTGGGTGGTGATGAGCGCTTCGTGGACCGATTCTTTGCACAGCACACGGCATTCGCATACTACTGGCTGACGTGCCTTCTGTATGTGGTGTCCCCAAGAATGGCTTACAATCTCTCCGAACAGGTTGAGGAACATGCCTATCACACATACGATGAATTCCTCAAACAGAATGGGGCGAGTCTATCACTGGAGCATCCACCAGCTGTGGCTGTCAATTACTACGACGATGTCAACAACTTGTACGATGTTTTTACCCGAGTTCGAGACGATGAAGGTGACCATGTGAAGACGATGCAGGACTGTCAAAACTTTCTTGAGGTAAAGTAAGAAGCGAGATGTATTTTTACTTGCTCATGGCCATCGTGGTTCTCATACTCGTCATGCAGAACAGGTCAAGGGGTACTAAGAGCTCAATCGAGAAAATGGTGAAACAGGCGGCACAGTATGCCATCACGGCGCAACAGGATTCATCACCGGTATTGTCTGTTCGTCACGCGAACTACGCCGTCGGTCATCTTCACGCTCTGGGTAACATCGCCACGGACACACAGATTCATAATGCGACTGGGATAGATGTCAAAAAGTTTAAAGAGCATATCATGAATGTTCAAGAGATGGTCACGAAGAAGACTGTCGATAAGTTCCCAGATTTTGAAGGACACGTCGACATGTACCTTTCTGAAATCGCATAAAAAACCTAAGTGAAGTGTACTATCTCAAAAACCAAGAAACAAAAATGGATGTCATCCGTGATACCATGTGGGAGCGCTGCCTCGCTGATGCGGCTAAGATGTACCGCATCAGCGAACCAGATGAGAAGTGTGTTCAACTCGCGAATGCGACTTGGATCATGAAAAAGAAGTACTTGGAGCATGAGAAGAAGAAGGATTCGAGACAAATTGTCGTGATTGATAAACCACCGGATGTCGTCAACGAACAGAGAACATCGAAGAAAATCTGCTGTGCGACGACGATGACGGGAAAGCCCTGTTCCTTCAAGGCTGTGTGTGGAGATTACTGTAAGAAACACAGTATCAAAAATGTACAGTTGGGTACCAAAGCAGATGTGAGTAAAATTAAAATCCACGATTAATAGAAAGATGATGCTAGACCAGGAGAGTCTTAGACCTGTAATAATAGCGATGGCACTTTACATCACTATCAACATTCTCATACCTCGCATAGTTAAGCAACCCGTGGGTATTCAAGTCATCGACGATCTCGTAATGAAGATTATCGCTGAAAAGGATTCAATGATGAGTGGTACCATCCTCATCGGCCTTATCGTTCTCGCCACCAATTACATTCAAGATGAATTCTTTTAAAACATTCTCCCGTCCCACGAGTTTTTTTGTGTGTTCGTGATCCATGTGGCGAACACGATTGTCATACGCATGTCTCATGTACTCCAAGAGTTGGTCAAAGTTTGGGTCTCCCCAAACCATACCCTTTTTGAAGAGGAAATCATCCTTCTCCAACTCTTGAAGTCCACACTCGATCGTATATGGTGTTTTGATGTATTCAGACGCTCCACCATACTCTGTGATGATGACCGGTTTATCCCGGAGTGCGGCTTCAACCGCACCCATACCCACACCCTCAGAATGTGAGAAATTCACGTAGCAATCACAACGTTCGTGGAGTCTATCCATCGCTTCGTCGTCGAGTAGACCGTTGATGACCTCAACTCTAGGAAGTTGAATATGTACATCCGTCTTAGCGGTAGCTTTTATTACGAGACGTGTATTGGGTTCGTTTAGACGAATGAACGCCTGAAGAACTTCGCGAAACTTTTTACGGGGATCCACGATATTCCCGATGTGATAGAACGTATACGGTTTTTCAGGGGGTTGTGGGATGTGTGCGTGGATCACATAGAACTCGTTTTCAGGAAACTGTCGAGAAAGAACCTTTTTACAGAATTCGCTCGGTACAGCGACTCTCTTAAACTCGTTCATGATCAGGCCGTAATCTTCATGGACGGTTTCAGTCTCACAGACGGTCATACAGGCCAGGTTTTTTATACGCCGCTTCGCATGTTTGAGATACTCCAGATGTTCGGGAATCGGAAGCATGAAGATGAGACCATTATCACATTGGGGTAGCTCCTTTCCGATCACGTAATAGGCGGATTCAATACCAAAAAGTTTCGTGTACTTCTTTGCGTGGTGACCAATCCCCGTATTCAGCGCAGGACCGATCACGATCATTACGTTTAAAGATTATCTTTCTTTTATATATATTACGATGGAATCTCTTCGCACAGAAATTGAAACTGAACTCAAGCGCACTCGTCTCGATAAGACTCGTCTTTACGGTCTTCTTCTCAAGATGATTGATGTTGGTGGCACCGGTGGTTCGGTCACACCTGGATCTCAGGGTCCCCAGGGTTCTACAGGTGCTCGAGGCCCATCCGGCCCCGCTGGCCCCGCTGGCCCCACTGGCCCCGCCGGTCCTGCCGGTCCTGCCGGTCCTGCCGGTGAATGCAAGTGCACCTGTTCCAAGACGACCACGGCCACGACGAAGAAGGCTCCCGCTAAGAAGAAGGTTGCGACCGCTTCGGTAGCCTAAATGAATATAAAGTTGTAATCCTTATTATAAATACATGCTGGCTATTACCCCATTGCGTATTTATAACACGGCTGAAAGACACTGGCGTCAGTACTCACCTGAAACACCCAGGCGTCCGATTGTCGTAAAGGCGGCTTCTCATGTGAAAGCCGAACCTACCGAAATTGAAAAACTGAAACTAGAGCTGAAGAAACATAGGGAAGCTGAACAGAAGATTAAGAGACATGCGAAGTGGATGTTGCGCTCAACTCAGTCGGCTCACAAGGATGCGAATGATATCATCGAGATTATCAAGGATTTGTATGGTGATGATGCCTATGAGTCTCCATAAATTTCTAGGATGTCCCGAACGAGGGGACTCCTCTCAATATCCTTGAATTCAAACTGGATATATTCGATACGTTTATGGTTTTTACCTGATATACGTTCGCATATATCCTTGAGACCGTTTTCTTCATACTTTCTGTCATGCTGTTTGAGGTCACCCGTGACGACCATCTTTGTACCTTCACCGATTCTCGTCAAAAGCATCTTCATCTGGTTGGGGGTGGAGTTTTGCATTTCATCTGCGATGATGAAGGCATCCTTGAAGGTTCTTCCACGCATGTATGCGAGAGGGCAAATTTCTATGATTTTCTCTTTGATCATGTATTGGATGTCATTTTGCGTGTAATATTCGGCAAAGATGTCCATGATGGGTCTTGTCCATGGATCCATCTTTTCTTCCATGGTACCTGGTAGAAATCCTATGTCCTCTTCCACGGAAACGACTGGACGAGTCATCACGATTCGCTTATATGTTCGGTCGTTGTACCCTTGTATGGCTGCACAACACGCTAACATCGTCTTCCCCGTTCCCGCTGGTCCCACTGCGAATATCATGGGTTTGCTGATACTGTACAACACGCGGTTGTAATTTCTCTGATTGTCACCCTTAGGAATTACAACTGGATGTACTTCCTCGAGTTCCATTTCTTCCTCGAAAATGTCGGTATCGCATGATGATGAGATGCGTTGTTTTTTTCGACCTCCCATACTTTTTACGCAGAACTTTTATTCACCCACCATATGAAGCCACCAAAAATTGAAGCGAGCAGTGCCACCAGGAGACCAAATGAAAACTTTTTTGGTTTTTCATCTGGGGGTTTATCTGGTAACTTCTGAACATTTTCATTGAGGGTGTCTATTTTTTTGAGAAGTTTTTCAAGTGCTCGAAGAATTTGAAGTTCGCGGTCTTTGGGTTTTTCTTTGACATTTACTGTTGTGATTTCTAGAATCATATACCATTTCGCATCCGGTTGAAGTTTTACATAATCACCATCATCTTGTTGTTCAAAAATTTCAAAATTCAACTTTTTTATAGAGATTGGGTTGAAATAATTCTGATGACGATGAAAAAATTTCGCTTGTTTATCTCTCAAAATAATTCCATTACTTCCAGTGAAATGTCGTTCCAAAGGAACCCGAGCCATAACTTGTCCATGTCGCTCATCAAGAATTTGTGCCACTTTAGGAATTTCAGGGCAAACAATATCTATAAATTTTGCAATATCCGTATTCAGGTTAGAACTATTTTCGCCAACTTGTGTGATATAGAAATCAACCATTTTGATTCCCATGACCCTACCCATATCCTCAACGTGTGTATTTGATTCGAGTGTGAGATCAAGAGAAAATGTATTATTCGTCCCATTAACAAAATTTGAATCCAGCATGATATACTGAACTTTTTTCGGTATATCTTCAGGGGACATTCTGTTATATCCCCCGAAAAAAAAAGTTGACGTAATATAATTATGAATAGGAGGATAATCTTCATTGTCATTATCGTACTCGCGATCGCGGCGGGTGCGTATTGGTATATGAACAACGGGCTAGAGTTGCCCACGAGGGCTTCCGTTTCCACCCCCATGCCCGCACCCGCGCCCATGCCTGCACCCGCCCCTACACCCACCCCAGCCATGACCCAAGAGCCTGCCATGACCCAAGAGCCTGTTCAGGTGAAAGAGCCCGTGGGATCTCACCCATTCGCCGGTGATAAATTTCTCGTCACAGGAAACGATCAGAGTGCTGTGATCGTCCCCATCGAGCAGGATAAGCGTTTCCGGATCGATACGTCGGGTGCCAGGACAAACGACATGATGATTCGCTTGGAACCCATCGAAGGTGCGGACAACACATATTTCATGTTTTCCGTTGGGTTGAGCAAATACATCAAGTACTCCAACAATGGTTTTGGGTACAGGTCTTCTAAGCCCACGACGTATCATTATAAGATTAAGTTTACCCCCGTCGGTGATAACTATGCGATGTCGTACGTCAACAACGATGGAAAGGAATACTTTTTTGGATACAACGGTGACGAGATGAAGAGTGATGTGAGCGTTACGGAGATTATTTCGACCGGTCTTGTTAATATTATCGACTCCGACGTTACTGGGTTTATTTTACCTGGAAACTTCGGGAGCAACCCCGACAACTTCAAAGAGTACGGACCTGCCGAGGATGATGAAGCGATCGCCGATGTTCAGGGATGTCTCAAGAGACTGAATGAAGTCGACTTCGATGAAGAATACAAGGAGAGTATTCTATCCGTGGCCTACAACAAGGAAGCCGAAGCGCCATGCAGGGCGTACCCCCAGAGTGATTCGTACTCGTACAAGGAGGGTGCCACCGGGTGGGTGACCACATGTGTCGACAAGACAAAGGATATAAAACAGGGATGCTTACTGTAAATATGATTCCATCGATCGCGAGGAATACGATTATTTTCACGGGAAGTCTTTTTATATATGGTGTTTGGGATTTCATCCGTCTCATGAAGTCGTATAAAAAGAAAAAACCATAATATTTCAAATATGCTCTTCACCGCTATTTGCAATACTATGATCGGGATGGGTCCATACTATCTTGAATCGACATATAAATGGTTCAAGATGGCTCTATGGGATGCTCCTACGCGTGTATTTCTCGACATTCAGCTCGAGCAAATGAGACTTGAAAGAAACCTAAGTGAAGACCTCGACCCCGAAGAAAAGCAAGAATGAAAGAATACCACTTCCCTGTCGTCACCGACGAGTATCGGATCGCTTTTCTCCAAGCGACTGAAGCCCTCTGTCCGGACGTCCAACGCCTTATTTGGCACGAAGTTCTGTACTGCACCCAACCTATCGACCCTCCACCCACACCTAGGAAATGTCCAACTTATTCCAGGCTGTCGTCGGCTTCTTTGCCCCGAAACCTCCTCTCGTTGCTAAACGAAAGTTGATTGAAGCTGTCAACGACTGCGGTGAGAAGAGGTACATTGAAGTTGAGAGGGTTGTCGACCGCCGTGAAAATCTCGAAGTCCTCTCTACGAAGTGCAAGAGACTAATGTCCTTCGTAAAGAAGAAGAAATGGGATGAGACCATGTACACTCGAATTATACGTCTGTCTGACAGGATTCGTCTCTCCATGTACAAGAATGACGACATCACCCCCCTATTTGAAGAATTTGAGAGTGTTGAGAACTTTTTCAAGGGAAGTTCAAAGTCCAAAATGAACCTAAGTAGCCTCGATAGTGTGTAATTTTCAAGATGAATCATGCAGAATTTAATGAGCCTGATAGACAAGAACGCGGAACTGATGCCCGAGGGGGATTATCTACAGATGTGTCGAATAATGAAGGAACTCCATCGAAGCGAGAAGACCCTCCTCGTGACCCCTGACGTGGTCGGTGAAGATTTCATCATGACCACTGATGCTCTCAACCACTGTCACAAGTGGATTGTGGCGACAAACGCACTCCACGATGCCTATATCGAACACGAGAAAGACCCTGAAAACAAAGTGAAAGCTGGAATCTTTGGACAACTTCGAGAAGCTACCAAGTCTTATTGGCGAGAGTTTACCCAAACGTACGGATACGAAGAACTCATGTGGTTTGTACACCGAGGTACAATCGCACAGCGACACTATAGACACCTAAGTTCAGTAGAAAGAATGTAATTTCGAGTCAAAATGGACCTCTTCCACAAAATCATCGACCTCGTTGATAAAAACTCGAGTGTCATCCCCGAAGGGGACTATCTCGAGTTGTGTGATACCATTAAGAAATTACGAGATAAAGTCAAACCCCCGTCATTTCTTATTGATCAGACTGAACCGATGGTGCTGGGTTCATTTGATCCGGAGTTGGATGAGTATGTTCGAAGTTTGCATGCTGAGTGGAGTTCGACAGATACGGTGGTGCCGACGGGTCAAGAGTAGCCGAAGTGCGTGGTTCCATGTGCGCTGATGGGTCAACTGTACCTGGTGCATGTAATACTTTTAGTCTCATGAGTTCTTGTAATTGAATATGTATCTGTTTGAGCTCATTACAAATTTTCACATACACCCACTCTCTCTTCGTCGGGAACATCTCATCATCCATGATTTCCATGATCTTTCGTACATGTTCCATACCTAAGTGGAGTACAGAAATTATAATTCTATATTACACGATGGATACCATTATTGAAAAGTTCCGAGAGGAATTCATCGTTGACAGAACCAAACACAACCTTTCGGAAGAGACGTACCGCAAACTCTGTGAATTCTACACACAACTTTGGGCTGAACATCACATCTAAGTTAAAAAAAATAACACTCTATTACAAAATGTCACTTGTTCCCATCAAGTTGATTAAGAACGTTCCAGTGAGAGACAAGTTGCTGAAAATCAAAGATGAAACCCCCGAAATTGACAAGAACGATTACATCGAGTCAAGGATTGGCACAAATGTAAAGGCTCGCAACCTTCTTGCTATAGAAGATGCTTCTGAGATTGCCAAGTACTATCTCCACAAGAAGGGTGTATTCGAGCGAATCGCCAAAGACATTAAGAAGGAATCTGGGAAGGATTTTCGTTTCCTGTTCCGCAAGACATCTTCAATGGAAAAACGACCCCTAGCCGCGAAGGGTCGTGATGGTATGGATTACATTCTCATGGAACATTCGTACCCCGATGGTTCGGGACACTACGGTATGTCTCGGGTGAATCACACCAAGAAGACTGCGTTAATTTATGATTCGATGACAAACTCAGATTCTGACTTTGAGAATCCACTCAAAGCCCTGTTGGGTAAGGGCTATACCGTGTCAGTTGGGACAATCCATGGGTGCTACCCTCGCTTGAGGAACGCGACCAGTGTGGATCTGAATCCTCAACCTACAGGTGGTTTTGTGTCTCAGTCGTTCAACCAATTCAAGAGTAAGAACTTTGCTGGTGGTCGCGGGGGTGTTCCCAAAAAGCACATGGAGGAAGCGTTCATGATTTCCCAATATGACGAACTTTCCCAACATCACTTTTGCTACATGGAGTCGTTCCTCGCGTTGATGGTGAATCTTGGAATGGTGAAACCTGGTCCCCAAGACCCTCGCGAACGCCTTGAGTATGTCAAGAAGTTCATTTGGGGTGTGATTCACAAGTATGTTCCAAAGTCCAGTCGTGGTACAGTTCATTGGAAGTATTTCGAGAAACACTTCCCATACATCCTGGAGACCATGGGTTCCGATGGTAAACGTCTCCCTATGAAACAGGGTTTCATTCAGGTTCCGCCCACGAAGGGGTCTGTCAAGTTCAGATTGAAGAAGATGCGTACACGCAGTGATATCGACTCATCATGGACTCTCAAGAAGATTGTTGACTGGTCGAGGGGTACACGTAAGTGGATTGCACCTAAGTAGAAACAAAATATTGTAATTTTCAAGAAAAAAATGGGTTCTACCCGAAGCCACCCACTCCCCACCGGTATTTTCGTTGAGATGAAGCCCTCCCCAAACGAGTTTGATGACTGGACTGAAGAGGATTTTGATAATGAAATCAAAAGACTTCGGGAACGTATCAGAGAACTCGAAGCCAAAAAGGTCAAGTGTGACGACGACGACGATGATATCATGAATGACCCAGACGTCCGTGAGATGGTTGAAAATGGTGAACACACTTGTCACATGTTTGACGCACCTTGCCAAGCATGTGAAGATGATGAGGACTAATCATTCACAAGTAGGTCAATTTCATGTTCGTATGTTTGAGAGAGTAGGATAGTTTTCAAGTCTCTTGTGAATGTAATAAACTTTTTTGGGATGTCACCCCATAAACGCTCATTAGATACAAAAGCATCAACAGCTCCATCCCTCAAGAGGGGTTCGAGGAGTGTCCAATTGGGTTCGTTGTACTTGATTTTAGTACATCCTCTCGCAAACCTTCTTGAGTAGATGTACCATGCAGCGATACTCTTGTAGATGTTTATAGGTTTCTTCCCCTGTTCGAGACACTTCCGAAGAGAAGGTACCACAAACGTGTGAAACTTTGTGAATCCGTCCATACAAATTCTATCAAGTTCGTCGACATTGCTTGCGTTCGAGAAGCGCTCTTCAACTTTGTCGACGTACTCATAAATGTCAAAGGGAATGTCACCCTCGATGGAGGGAATAATCTCTCCATATTGAAGTTGTTTGAAATGGCGTCGGTGTGTCGGGTCATTCATGACTTCATCGAATGTGTCATACCCTGAGAGAGCACCGAGGTAGGCGAGAGACGTATGACCACCATTGAGAATACGAATCTTGGTCTCTTCATAGGGCTCAATGTCTTTCGTGATGACAACGCCAACTTGTGTCAAGTCTGGAAAGTCTGAAGCGAAGTTATCTTCGATGACCCACTGCCTGTACTCTTCTGTCTGGACGGCGTTGTAACCATAACCTGGAAACCTCTTTTCAACATCTTCGCGGAGAGTATCGGTTGTTCGAGGTGTGATGCGGTCGACCATACACGAGGGAAACTTGGCATTATCCCGAATCCATACAGCGAGTTCATGTTGGTTCGTGTGATAGAGGTATGCTAGGAACTGTGTCTCGAGGGCGAGGCCATTCTGTCTGATGTTGTCACAGCACAAGATGGTCACAGGTGTTTTACGGTTTCTGAGACCACATGCCAAGTACTCGAAGAGGGGTGAACCAGGTGCGTATCCACTCTCTGTGACGGTGATGGTGATGAGATGAACACTTGGTAAGGTGAGCATGTGTTTGGCGATGGTTCTATTCTTCGTCCAGTCGACGTAATCAAGGTGTGACCTGACAACCCTGTACTCCGAAGGGGTCTTCACGATGTAATCGTCAATCTCACGAAATCCCTCGTCCCTGAGATTGACGGCGACGATACCCCACCTGAGGTCTCCTGTCTTTTCCATATACTCATCTATGTACATGGCCTGGTGTGCTCTGTGGAAGTTTCCATAACCTATATGTACCACACCAGTTTGACAATCGGACTTGTCGTACATTCGTTAAGTTACTTAGACAAATTAAAATTAATACCTTTAAGGATGGATGATTTACTTCGAGTCATGCAGATAATAGACAGTCACTCGAATGTCTTGCCTGAGGGGGACTACCTCGAATTGTGTAAACACTTGAAGAATGCGTACAATAAGAGAGCGGATCCAGTATACTTTTTCGATTACGAAGATTTTAGGATACATCCCATCGGTGAAACCCGAGAGACTTTTCAATATTTTTATGACTACTACTTTGACAAGGCTCTCAACATAGACAGTGATTTCATACAGGGTCAGATAACTTATCTACGAAAGGAGCTTGTGGAGGCGCAACCCATCAAGCGTATCACTAAGAAGGTGAGGGAGAGGGTCATCAAACATTACTGCTACATGAATGGACTTGGTAATGAAGATGTCGAGATTGAGTTTTCCGAGAAGGATCTACAATCGATGTGTAGGGCATTTGTGGACACGGAGAATGAATTTAGACTCAGGTATCGCATGGCTGTCGAAAAGAGACTTGAGTGGTTGGAGCAGTCTGATGACAGACTTGATGAAGTGTAAAAAATGTCAGAGTACTGTAAGAATGGACGTGGTGTTCACGTATGGACGGTTCAACCCCCCGCACCTTGGTCACAAGATGATGATTGAGGAGATTATCAAGAAGGCCAAGCAGATGAAGAAGAAGCCTGTCATAGTCGTTTCACATTCTGTGGGAAACATGAAGAACCCCCTCCCAGTCGCGAACAAGTTGCGTATTTTGAGGAGATGGTTCCCTGATGTGACCTTTATGTCTTCTGCTAAGAATAAGAGCATCGCGAAGATTGTGGAAAACTTTGGTTCCAATTCGGTGATGATTGTTGGTGAGAATCGTAAGAATTCTTTCAAGTTCTTACCATTCAATAAGGTTGCTCTCAAGCGTCCCAACTCTGCGCCATCGGCGACGAAGGCACGTCTAGCAGCTATGAATGGAAATAAAGAACTCTTCAAGGAGTTGACGGGTTACAACTTAACGGATAATATTCGCAATAAGATACGAAAACCGAAGTTGATAAGATAAAGATTTGGAGTCATGACAAGATAATGTTAGCTCTAGCTACATGTAGACCAATACTAACACCGAAACGTGCGAAGCGTTTTAAAATATACGCTACAGCATATAAGAATGTTGACCCTTATCGTGAAACTTCCTTACGGTACATGGGGTACGCGAATGAGCTTGGTGAAGCTTTTACAACATATCTCCCCGAATGGGGTCTCCCAGCGTCTTACTGTGTCGCCGCGTCTTATGTCATGTTCGACACGATCGACAAGGGGCAGAAGGCGTTTGATGCTGCCGAAGAAGAGGACAAAATCGTAGACACTCTCCGGATTTCTACAGAGACGTTGACGTGGCAGATGCTCGCCTCTGTGTTTTGGCCAGGTTCAATTATTCGTGTGATTGTGAATATGGCGGCTCAGGTGTCAGGTGATGAACACCATATTTTACCAACACTCGTCGGTCTAGCGGCGATCCCCGTTATCGTGAAACCCATCGACACGACTGTTGATACGTTGATGGAAACTTCGATTTCGAAAGTCATTAACGGTGAAATCAAGACACCCGAAGATGCGAGTGCTGCGTTCATGACTGCGATGGGTTCATTTTCTCTACCCCCAGTGATGTACCTCCTGGCAGCATTTATCAAACCTAAGTGAATCTAGGGTACCAAAAAATATATGTAAAAATGGAGAATCTCCAAAATCTCATGCAATGTCTCGACGACATTTCCAAGATGATCCCTGAGGGCACCTACTTGGAAATGTGTGACAACCTCAAGCAGGTGCACAAAACTTTACCGAAACGGACCGAACGCCGAGTCCCTTTCCAACCCGTTCAGCATCTCTTTGATACTGACTCAGAAAGTGAAAGTGAGAGTGACGAGGAAGATGAACCCTGGCGTCCCGAGTGGTACGATGAGTGGACACAGAATGAGGAGCGTCTTCGACATCTTAATGAAGATATTCGGGTCTTGAAAAAAACACTGACAACCCTGAAACCTATTCAACGCATCACTAAGAAGGTGAGGGAAGCTGCGATGAAACACTTTGCGACACACTCTCCAATTTTCGACGAGAACGTATTTTACCAGAATCGTTCAGAAGATGGAGTTCACACTGAAGCCACATTTGAAAACTATGTTCAATTGTCCAACTGGAGTAACTTTTCACCCCAAGAGCGTAAGGAGCTCACAAGTAAGAAGTTTGAGAAGAAGATTTATGATGACTACAAGATGTTGGAAAACCATCGTATCGATGTGATGAGGCATGATGCGATGGAGTTGAAGAGGAATTTGGAGATTGAGATGGCTGATGTTAGGGAGAGACAGGATTACATGAGGGTACATTATAGCTTGTAAGTTTGTGTGCACCACCACTTGTTCCCACCTGTATATTCAAAGATAATGTGGATGAGGGCACCGGCAATCAGGGCAACCATGGGAACATTTAATTTTTCGAGACCCATGATGAGTACGATGTTCATGATACCGATAACCAGTGATTCGACCAGAACGGTCGTGATAGGTCTAGTCATTTAATATGTATCACGAAAAAAAAATATATCTACATCTTAATATAGACGATGGTTGTCACGGTGGTCATTTTATTCTTGATTGTCATTGGTCTCATTGTCGCCTACTACATGGGATATCTCGATCAATACATAAATCCCGAAGAACCACCACCCACACCTTCGGATGTAATCACCCCCTCTCCCCCACCCACCACGTCTCTCGCAGTCGCACCAACCGCGGTTGCACCTCCTGTATCGACAGAGGGAACCTTTCCAAGTGATATTCAGGGGTTATCTGGTAGATACACGGCGCAGTCTTTCAACGATCAAGGTGAATCTTGGGCAGATCTATCCCCAATGCAAAATCACATTGTCGATGTGAAGGGTGATTTGAAAAGAACCGACGATTACGTCTATGGCTCAACGAGTGTAGGTTTAAAGTTTCCTATAGAAGTATTCGGACTTGATAATGCGTATACGATGTTTTACGTCGCTCGTTATAATGGATACACAAAGGCTCGAATCTTCGATGGTACGGACAATGATTGGCTGTCTGGTTTTTGGGGTGGTAAAACTGGTGTAGCGCATCATAGAGGGTGGCTGACACAGAAATCCACTGCCACACATGGACCACACGCATGGGTCATAGCGACCGATGCACCCAATAAGTATAGAACATATGGTGAAGACCGCGTAACAGATCAAAGTGTTTATAATTCGACTTCTCAGATCACAGTTAATATGGGCTCACATTACGAGGGTGAATCGAGTGATTGGGCGATCAAAGAGGTGATTTTTTATAACCGTTTATTGAATCTCGACGAAATAAGGAGGGTTGAGTCCTACATGATAAAAACATACAAATCTGAATTACCAGAGGAAGTGTATGGAGCGAAGGGATTCGTTGGAGGTGGTAAGACTGTGCAAGATCCAAGGCCTGTACCATACGGTTACGGAACCCCTGAATTCTGTCGTCAGCAGGCGATATCCCTCGGCTATCCCATCTGGGGTCATCGGAATGAAAAACACATGGATCAGAATGCACGTAACAAATGTTTCTACTATCTCGGTGGTGCTTTTGAGGAATTCGAAGAAAATGATGAAGATGAGGTACATAGAATAGGATGTGCCGATCCAAAGAAGGATATTTTCACTGGATGTCCAGAATAAAAAAAAATATTCTGATATTATATAATCATGACACGTAGCACTGGTCAAGGCTCGGGTATGATGATCATGGTGATCCTAATACTACTACTGTCTTCCAGTGCTTCGGCTGGCGGTGGATATTTTTATACGAACCGGGAAGATACCAAAGAGGCGGTTGAAGATGAATTCAAAAAGAAATACCAGGAGGCTACTCGTGCTCTCGAAGCGGAGAGAGCGGCACAGCAAAATGTAAATGTTGCCAAATCTGTCTTAGAATTGGCCCAGGAAGAGCTCGAACTAGCTCGTTTGGCTTTCGAAGGTAAGGAATTTGCGAATGAGGCTGAAAAGTCGGCGGCTCGGGCACGACTTTATGCTGCCGAACAAGATGTAGATACTGCCGCATTCAGATTATCTGAAGCGGAAACCGATGCACAGACAGCTTCGACGAGACGTGATACGGCCGAGAAAAATGCGAACAGCGCACTTGAAATTGCAATTACAATAAATACGATGATAGAGGCGAATGCGGTCGCTGACGCTAATGTTATGGTTACATTGGCCCAGGGTCAGCTGGATGCCGCCGAGAGGGATTGGGCGAGGATAATCGGTGATGCGAATGCAGCTGCTGCGAACGTCATGATTGCGTCCGATGCACAGGCATATGCGGCGTACTCTAGATTACAGCAGGCGCAAAACAACTATAGTACGGCATCAACTAATTTGCAAACTACCGAACTAGAACTCACGGCCGCACAAAATAGGGAGGCGGCCGCCTTGATAGGTGCAGCTGAGAAGTTGTCGGCGGATATAGGAGCTGGAAATTCAGTTACGTGTAGTATTAATGACGTAGGTGGGGGAGATGGGGCTGTTTATTTTGTTGATGGTATAACAAATGTACTGAGACATTATCCAAATTCTGATATTGCAGCTTCATGGGATCCAAATTGGGCAACGGCTACGTCGATCGATTGTGTAGGTTTTGCACTGGGAAAAGATATGGAAAAGAATCCGGCGAAGGTGGCGGAGGAAGCCGCCGCCGCCGCCGCCGACGCGCTCGCTAATTATGTGTCTAGTATAGGAGAAGGAAACCCAGTTAGGTGTGATACTGCTGAAGTAGGGGCAGGTGCTGGGGCTGTATATAGGACTACGACAACAAATCAACTGAGACATTATCCAAGTGAAGCGATTGCATCTTCATGGGATCCAGATTGGGCAACAACAACACAGGGAATAGATTGTACAGGTTTTGTATTGGGACCAGAAATGCCTATGGAACCAGGGGCGGTCGCTGCCGCTGCCGCTGCCGCTGCCGAGGCCGCCGCTAGTGCCAATGCTGCTGCACCCGCTCGCCCGGTCATGACAACTGGTACGGGTGGTCCCCATAACGGTGGTCTCCTCTGGCAGTCGCATGACATTGGGGGACGTTTCCATAGTCCAGGTGGATTGGTGTGGCTTGGTGGTAACCAAGCTGGAGACCAGCCGTGGGAGCAATCCTACAAGTTTAGGTGTGAGAAGGATGGAGCTGTTTCGGGATTTTCTCCTACTTACGGTCCTGTGAATTTCCGTAGGTATCATAAGCCTAAATTACGGGTGAGTGATTCGGGTACGACACCGTGTAACGTCGGCGAAAAACTTGAGGTTTGGGATGCGAATACAGACAATAATATCACTTCACTAATGAAAAATTTCACCGGTACAGCCGCTTATGATGGGACTGATAGCGTGTTATGGGATCCCCGAGATGTTGGCATTACCACTCCCGCTCCTACCGGTACCTGCCAATCTAAGGTGGGGGGTCTTTCGGGAGACTTTGAATGTCGGAATCTATCCGGATGGGATTGTGCGAATAGAAGTACATGTGAACTTGTCTAATATTCATTGATAAAAATGGAAAGTATAAAACTCCAATTTAATTGAAGATCACGTTCAATTAAATATGTTTCAGGATGTAAAAAAATCGTAGTACTATATAGGTATGGTACGCACCAGTACGATCATTGTCATCGTGATTTGTACGATTATAGTTGCCGTGGGTGGCCTTGGTGCATTTTATTTCAAGTCACATGACGATGCGGCGGCAAAAGCTGAAGTGGCGAGACAGGAGGCGGCAAAGGCAGAAGCGGCTAAAGAATTGGCTGAACAGCGAGCGGCTGCTGCGAGGGCTAATACACAAAGTGCCAAGTCTGCATATGAACGCGCAAAAGAGCAATTGGATCTCGCAAAATTAAGTGCCGCAGCTTCCAAATTCACCACTGACGCTGAAAAGTCCAAGGCTGAAGCTGACCTTATCGTAGCTTCGAGAAATCTAGAGATTGCATCTGCACGTTTGGTAGAAGCAGAAAGGGGTGAATTGACAACGGCGGAAGAACTCAAGACAGCCCGTGACAATGCAGAAGCAGCACGCATCGAACTTCAGGCTGCCAAAAACGCTGCCAGCGTTATATCGAATGCGAAGATTAATGCAGATGTAATTAGAACTGAGGGACAGGCGACTGCAGCTGGTATATCTAGTGATGCGAGTGATCTTATAACTGAAGCCGAGAATACGGGGGCTATGATAATAGATGTAGCTAATGGTATTTGTCGAGGTACGTGTCCAGGTACTCTAACATCACAAAATCAGATGTATAGGGTGGTTATGCAAAATGATGGAAATTTAGTGATATATGACCGCCAGGACAAGTATCACTGGTCTTCTGGTACGAGTGGTCAGGGTACAGCGCCCTATAAATTTGTGATGCAGGAGGATGGAAATTTAGTGATTTATGATGTGGATGGTTCAAGCACATGGAATTCTGGAACTGCGGGTCGGGGTACTGGTCCTTATAGACTCGTGATGCAAAATGATCGCAATCTTGTGGTATATGATTCAACTGATACATCCTTGTGGTCGAGTGGTACAACTACTCGCAATTTTTCAATACGGGGGTATAACACGAATGCAGATGAAGATGGAGGTGGGCATGTCGTCTATTTAAGTCGACAGCATGTCAATTGTGGCGATGATGCTATAACACGCTTCCAATTGACTAGAACAGGTGCGAATACCATAAATTATAGAGTCCATTGTATGGAAGGTGTTGATAGTGGAAAATCTGACTGGAAATATACAACTGCAGATGAAGATGGAGATGGAGATGTGAGATATTTAGATCGTCATAAAGTGGATTGTGGAGATAAGGCCATTTCTGATTTCTGGTTGAAGAATAGGGCTGATGATGGTACTATGAAATACGCCTTCAGGTGCTCGGACTTAGCTCACGATAATAATATGTGTTACGAAATGATAACACCCTTTAACGATGATGGTGATGGTAACATGAGATATCTAGATAGGCATAGTGTTGAGTGTGGGGAAGGTTATGCATTGACATCTTTTGGTCTTGAACGGAATACGAATGATAGTAGAATAGCTTATCGATACAATTGTTGCAGAATGCCCGAATAAGTAAAGTCTCAGATGGAGGTGTATAAAAAAATCTCATATAATGTAAGACACCATGGCTAGAAGAAGTAACCCAATGGCGATGGTGCTATTAGTGATTATATGCTTTGTTATTTCAGCTATGACAGGGGCGGTTGGTTGGTTTATAAAAAACCAAGCCAAAGAGGGTGATGAATGTGAAGGTGATGACGAATTTGGGAAATTTTTAATTGATTCGGGGGGGAAATGTAGCCTAACTTCGTGTATTGATGGATATGATTTGATAGATGATGTTTGTGTCCAGAAGCCCCCACCACCTTCAACAGCCCCAGCGCCCGCACCTGCACCGAGTCAAGAAAACGTGACGATGGGTGCATCTGGACGCGCTTACACGATAAGGGAATACAGTACAAATCCTGAGAATGATGGTGGTGGTGACATGAGATATTTAGTTAGCCAGAATATCACATGTGGCAACGATGCCATAAACAGTTTTGGATTGCAGCGGAAAGCGAACGATAGCGGTGAATTGGCAAGAATTAATTACAAAGTGGGTTGTTTGGAAGGTGTAAATAGTGGTACGACTGATATGAAAAAAACAGTTGCAACCTCTCATGGAGAAGGAAATTATTTATTTTTAAGTCGTCAAAATGTCGATTGTGAGACTAGACCAATTTCTGAGTTCAAGTTGGAACGTCACGGAGAAAACGAAGTGAAGTATGCGTACAAGTGTTCTACATTGGATCATACGGGTGAATGTCGTGATGTACAAACTGAAATGACAGATGAGACTGGTGGTAACACGTATAATTTGGATCGTCATGATGTAAAATGTGATCCAGGGGAGGCGATGACATCGTTTAAACTCATTAGGAATCCACTCGAAGATCGCGTGATGTATGGAGAAAAGGTAGCTGTAAGCTACAAGTGTTGTAAAATGCCCTAAGTGAGACATCTCCCGTTTCCTTTTCAAGGAGAATGGATGAGATACTTGCCGAGCTGAAAGCTTTACGGGGGGTCATCGCGGGCCTCCACCCCACCGTCCCCCAGCGC
>Ga0208543_1000221_pt1 | contig 20225 bp, 28 predicted proteins | sample DEB08_DNA_14_FD_185497 | JGI IMG/M metagenome (GOLD analysis project Ga0208543, IMG submission 185497) | Aqueous microbial communities from the Delaware River and Bay under freshwater to marine salinity gradient to study organic matter... | ecosystem: Environmental > Aquatic > Marine > Coastal ...
GCACGTCTCTTTTGTTTGTGATCACAAGCCAAAATAGGGATAGGGTATTTTTACATATATACAAAACTAATGAAGCCATATCACTAGTAAAACATAATAAAATCAATAACATAACAGCATATCTACTACCTAGAATAAAATTGTATTTAAATCCAGGGTACAACTAGAGGTAGAAAGCTTAATGTTTTCAGCAGCTTAGCAGAACGCGATAGGGGAGGGGCAGGGGCCACGGCGGGGGTGTACGTTATACGTATATGTACAGTTACACACACGGGGTTTTTCCAACCAGTAACAGATATTAGTAACATTATGTTTCAGTTTGTTACAATTACATCACTTTTTTATGTAACACGCAGAAAAGCGGCTTGACAGAGGCTTGACAATTTGTATAACTATGGGGGAAAGGGGGTAAGTATAACATAATAGTTTAAACTTTATTAAGTAATAACACTTAAGAGTAGTTACACATAATAGTTAAAACATACTATAGTAACTATAATAATAGTAAAAACTATAATAGTTAAAACATACTATAGTAACTATAATAATAATTTACTTATATTAGTAATAATATTAATATTTGTACTTGACATAGTTTTAACATTAATGTTATACTACACATAGTCACAAAAACACAATAAGTAATAATACTATGTGACTACGTACTGTGAGTAGATACAGTTATGTTGTAACGGTGTGTCTCCTCTCCCTCCTCTCTGTAACTTTTACAGTGTAGCCTGTAGCTACTTGCAGTACGTACTTTTTTTACGTATTTACATGTATCTTTTTTCTTGACAATGCCTAACAAACCTGTACAACTATATGCAAGTGAAGATGTTTTAACAGACTTCTATGATGCTCTTGCTAACAATGACCCTACTGCTATGCGTAAGGTACACATACCTAAGAGCGATGTGTTCTACGTTAGAGAAGCTATATACTCCCGTACTGGTGAGTGGTACACGTTAGATCACGTAGAGAGAGCTATGTACTTAGAGGGACATCTCAGTAGGGATGAAGTGTTAGACCCAGAGCGAGAACGAGAGTATGGCTAAACCTGTATCCAAGAAGAGTATGGCTTGTAACAAACCTAAGCGTACTCCTAAGCATAAAACTAAGTCACACGTAGTAAAGGCTTGCAAGAATGGCAAAGAAAAGATTATCCGCTTTGGTCAGCAAGGTGTTAGTGGGGCAGGAAAGTCTCCCTCTACAGCTAAACAAAAAGCTAGGCGCAAGTCTTTTAAGGCTCGCCATGCTAAGAATATATCTAAAGGAAAGATGTCAGCAGCATACTGGGCAGATAAAGTGAAGTGGTGATGTGGCTTGCAATCATGTTAGCTTGTTCTGACCCTACAGTATTCTCTTGTAAGGTTATGATAAAGAGTCAGCCTTTTGCTACAGAGCAAGCTTGTATAGATGATGTTATAGCTTTTGGTGAGGCGCTAACGAAGCAAGGCATGATTGCTATACCTAGCTGCCACAAAGTTAAAGCGGGAGTTAGTACGTAATGCCTGTACAAAAAGTAAAAGGTGGTTATCGCTGGGGTAAGACTGGTAAAGTCTACAAGACCAAGGCTGCTGCTGAAAAGCAAGGTAGAGCTATCTATGCCAGTGGTTACAGTAAGGGTGGTTCCACAGTAAACGCTGCAGGTAACTACACTAAGCCTACTATGCGTAAGAAGCTTGTTGCAAAGTATAAAGCAGGTGACAAGGGTGGTAAGCCTGGTGAGTGGTCAGCACGTAAAGCTCAGATGGTAGCTAAAGAGTATAAAGCTAAAGGTGGGGGCTACACATCATGAAGGCTCCCCAGAAGTCTCTCAAGGCATGGACTAAACAAGATTGGCGTACTAAGAGTGGTAAACCCTCTACGCAAGGCAGTGATGCTACTGGTGAGCGTTACTTACCTGCTAAGGCTATTAAGTCTCTTAGCAGCAGTGAGTATGCCGCTACAACCAGAGCTAAACGACAAGGCACGAAGGCAGGTAAGCAGCATGTGGCTCAACCTAAAGGCATCGCAAAGAAGACCGCTAAGTTTAGAGCCGCTAGGGGTGGCATGGTAAAGAAAGGCAAGAAGTAATATGAAGTACAAGAACATAATGGGTTCTAACACTAGAAACTTCCAACATCTTTTACCTAGAAAGCTAGGGGATGTGCCAGTAGATAAGAAGTACATTAAGAAAAAGAAACCTAAGCCTGAAGTGTACAAAGACAAAGAGGGCTACACTATTATAGACATACCTACATCAATAACTAAACGTTTGTAACTTTCATGTGGAACATAATAGGTTCAGCATATACGTTAGCTAGTTTGTTGTGGGACATGGGGCGCTGGGTAAAAAGACAGAACTGGAGAGAGATTACTATGAAGTCAGCTAAGTGGACATATGAATACTTTCCTGGTATTGTATTGTTTGGTGCAATGGCTTCTTTTGTAGTTGCAATGTTAAACGTATGGATGTAAACTTAGGTTTGTTAGGCTACTTGCCGTTACCTCAAATGCCTTTCGATAAGGTGCCTCAACAAAATGAGGCTACTAGGCGTGTAGAGGAATCTGCTAAAGCCATAGATAAAAAAGTAGAAAAGTATAAATATACGGATGCATATACGTATCACCCTCATAACATGAATAAGATATACCCTCAGAGACAGGGTGAGTATGTAGACTTTGTAGTAGCTTAGAGGATCGGTAATATGGCTAAGACTAAGTGTCCTAAGTGTAAAGGAAAGGGTTGCTCTCATTGCAACTACACAGGTTATCACAACAACATGAACAAAGGTGGAATGATGAACGAAGGAATGAAAGCATTAAAGAAAGAAGCACCAGAAGTAGCTAAGAAGATGGGCTACGGCTATGGTGGTATGGCTAAAAAGAAGAAGATGGGCATGATGGGTGGCGGCATGGCTAAAAAGCGTATGGGCTACGGACATGGTGGTCTAGCTTGTGGTGCGTCTAACCCAGCAGAGCGCCCTCTGAAAAAGAAGAAGAGCAGTTAATGTCAAACAAGTTTTATCATAAATACCAAGAAGCACTAGAAGCACACGGTTACACAGTAGATGAAGCTGGTTGTGTTAGGGATTCTTTTGGTAATCAATCAGCGGCAGAAGATGCCTATGGTAACGTACAGTGTAAAGACCCTAATGTAACTAGGATCTGTCAAGAAGTAGAAGCAGCGCCTAAAAAGCTAAGTGCTAAGAAAGCCAAGAAGGAGGAATCTGAATATGAAGAAACTCTGGAAATGGTACGAGCACGTGACAAGAATGGACATTTCATCGCTGATGATCCCGATACACCTGATGTAAATGAGGCTTGGGTAGTTAAGACCGTTAAAAAAACGTTAAAGAAAAAATAATATGGTAGCTTTAACTTATAACACAGCAACTGAAAGTGTTGCTGTTACAGCTACTGCAGGTGGGGCAAGTAGTCAAACTTTATACACCTGCCCTAATAACTATGATGCTATAATTACCTTTCTTCATGTAAGTAACGGGGGTTCATCTACAGATAATGTTTCTATTCAGTGGTATCATAAAGAAGATAACGCATACTATACTATAGTTAATAACAAATCTATTTCAGGTAATGATGTTTACAATATGATTACATCTGATAGGTTGCACTTACATTCAGGTGACAGGATAACTGTATTTAATGGTGGCGGTACTATGGGTGTCACAATATCTGTAGAAGAGCATTATAATCCTAATAGAATTTCATAACGGGTATTCCAATATAGCAATTTAAAAGGCCCAGTATTTTAGTATAACTATGTTCATAATGCTAGCAGAGCTAGCGTCCTAACAATAAGGAGAATGGACATGGAACTAATAATTTCTGAATCATCAAAGTGGGCCGTTAATTTTAAGACTTGGTTGGTTGAAGTGTTTAAAGCTTTAATTGAAGCAAGGCAGAAGGAAGCGAATCGGCGTATTGCCATGATGCAACTATACGCTATGTCAGACAGAGATCTGAGAGACATAGGGATTAACCGTGGCGACATACGTAGAGTTGTAAACGAAGAATAGTCTAGCAAGAGGGAGAGGCTTGTGGACCCATTTACTATACTTAGCGGGGCCACTATTGCCTTCAACGCTTTAAAAAAAGGCATAGCCGTTGGCAAAGATCTGCAGGACATGGGCGGTCAGCTTTCTAAGTGGGCAGGTGCAATAGCAGACTTAGAGTTTGCAGATCGCCAAAACCAAAAGCCACCGTGGTACAAAGCACTGGGTGGTGGAGTACAGGCTCAAGCTATGGAAATCTTTGCAGCCAAACAGAAGGCTGCTTCCATGAGGCAGGAGCTAAAAGACTACATATCGGTTATGTATGGCCCATCAAAGTGGCAAGAAATACTAGAGATAGAAGCAGACTTACGTAAGCAGAAGAGAGAACACGAACACAGGCAAATGGAAATTAAACAAAAAATAATAGAGTGGACTTTAGGTATTATATTGTTTATACTTTGTTCAGGCGCTTTGTTTGGATTTGTGTGGTTAGGAACTAGGTAATGGCAAGACAGTTAACAGAAAAGCAACAAAAGTTTTTAGAGGTCTTATTTGATGAGGCCAACGGAGATGTTGTCGCAGCTAAGAAACTTGCAGGGTATGGTGAGGGTTCATCTACTACAAGTATTGTTGAATCTCTTAAGGATGAAATAGCGGATAAAACACGTACATGGTTTGCGCGTACAGCACCTAAAGCTGCAATGGCTATGACTAATGCTTTGTATGATCCTACTGAACTAGGTATACGTGATAAGATGGCGGCAGCAAAAGATTTACTTGATCGTGCAGGACTTGGTAAAGTTGATAAGATTGATGTAGGGTCAAGTAGTGGTGGCGTATTTATCCTGCCATCCAAGGAAGGTAAAAACGAGTAATTAAATGAACCGTGAATCTTTGGGGTATTGGGAGCTACCCAAACCACACAAAGGTGAGGAGAGAGAGTGGCACGTAATAGCGAGATCAACAAGCACCGTGCCATTTGGCTACAGAGTACACCCTGAGAATGAAGGACTATTAGACCCAATAGCACATGAGTTAGAAGCATTAGAACTTGCAAAGCGGCACATAAAACAGTATAGTTACAAAGAAGTTGCTATATGGTTAACTAAACAGACAGGCCGTTATATCTCAACAACGGGTTTAAAGCAAAGGGTAGACATTGAGCGAAGACGTAAGAAAGCAGCTTCAATTAAACGCAAGCTTGCCAGGAGGCTCGAAAAGACGTTACAGGAAATCAAGAAGCTCGAAGAAGAAAGTATCGGCGCATACAGAATCATACCCCCAGAAGAGTGAGCCTATACTTGTAGAGCGTATTCCTGCTGAAGTAAAAGCACCTGAGTTTGATGTTGACACTGCACAAGAAGTAGTGTTTAAGCCTAACCCAGGTCCACAGACAGACTTCCTAAGCGCATCTGAAAGGGAAGTACTTTATGGAGGGGCAGCAGGTGGCGGCAAGTCGTATGCCATGTTAGCTGACCCACTCCACGGTTTAAATGACCCTAACTTTAGTGGTCTACTTGTACGACATACAACGGAAGAATTACGTGAACTTATTCAAAAATCGCAAGAGCTTTATCCCAAGGCTATACCCAATATCAAATGGTCTGAACGAAAGTCTCAATGGGTATCACCCAGAGGGGGTAGACTATGGATGTCCTACCTCGACAAAGATATGGACGTCACTCGCTACCAAGGTCAAGCGTTTAATTGGATAGGCTTTGACGAGCTTACGCAGTGGCCTAGCCCATATGCGTGGGACTACATGCGAAGCCGCTTGAGGTCTGCATCAACAGAGCTAGGCTTGTACATGAGGGCTACAACCAACCCTGGGGGAAACGGACACCAGTGGGTTAAAAAAATGTTTATAGACCCAGCGCCTTCGGGTAAACCTTTTTGGGCTACAAACATAGAAACTGGTGAGACTATTAGGTTTCCTGTTGGTCATAGTCGTGAAGGGCAACCCCTATTTAAACGTAGGTTTATTCCTGCTAGTCTGTTTGACAACCCTTATCTAGCAGACACTGGTGACTACGAAGCAATGCTACTCTCGCTTCCAGAGCATCAGCGCAAGCAACTACTAGAGGGTAACTGGGATATTAACGAAGGAGCAGCTTTCCCTGAATTTAACAGAAGTATACACGTTGTTGAACCTATCGACATCCCTGACTCCTGGCCTAAGTTTAGAGCTTGCGACTATGGTTACGGCTCCTATACAGGAGTACTATGGTTCGCTGTCACACCAAGTGAGCAGTTGGTTGTCTACAGAGAGTTATATTGTTCTAAGGTTACGGCTACAGATTTAGCTGATATGATACTAGAAGCAGAATATAAAGATGGAACTATTAGGTACGGCGTGTTGGACTCTTCCCTCTGGCATAAAAGAGGTGACACTGGCCCTTCACTAGCAGAGCAAATGAATATGAAGGGATGCAGATGGCGTCCATCAGATCGCTCTCGTGGGTCAAGGGTTGCAGGTAAGAATGAGATACACCGCCGTTTGCAGGTGGATGAGTTCACTGAAGAGCCTCGCCTTGTGTTCTTTTCCACCTGCACTAACACTATAGCACAGATACCTTCAATACCCTTAGACAAGAAGAACCCTGAAGACGTAGACACAAATGCAGAAGACCACTTATATGATGCATTAAGGTATGGTATAATGACTAGACCCCGTAGCTCAATATGGGACTTTTCGCCCACTCAGCAGAATGCAGGTTTTCAGATGTCAGACTCAACTTTTGGCTATTGATACAATGAAGAAATGTATTAAGTGTAATAACTCTAAGTCTTTAGATTTGTTCTATAAAGACAAGTCTAAAAAGGATGGACATACTTCTTATTGCAAGGTCTGTAGTGCTAACAAAAGCAAGTCTCATTACACTAACAATAAAGAAGCAGCTATTAAAAGGGCTTCAGATTGGTACGCTAATAATAAAGAGTACAGGCAAGCATATAGAAGGAAGCATTACTTAGAGAATAAAGGCCAATACAACTCTAGTATTAACTTACGCAGAGCCGCTAAACTAAAAGCTACACCTTCTTGGTTGACTGAGAAACAGTTAAATGATATAAATACGATATACAAAGCCTGTGCTAAAATAACAGAACGTACAGGAAAAGCACACCACGTGGATCATATAATACCCTTACAAGGTGTAGATGTATGTGGACTTCATGTTCCGTGGAACTTAGCTATTCTGCCAGCAAGCATGAATCTAGCTAAACATAATAAACATAATAGTTGGGATACTAAGCAATGGCAGAAATAGACGATCTTTCCTTTGAGACAGACGAAGTAGTAGCTGCAGAATCTAGTGAAGACAATATGTTTGCTAGCTTGAACGGCATTGTAACATTCGTAAATGATCGCTTTAAACGTGCAGAGGATGCGCGACTAGGTGATGAGGAACGCTGGCTACGCTCTTATCGAAACTACCGTGGCATATATGGTCCAGAGGTACAGTTTACGTCTAGTGAAAAATCTAAGATGTTTGTCAAGGTTACTAAGACTAAAACCCTCGCAGCTTATGGGCAGATTGTAGATGTACTCTTTGGTAACAACAAGTTTCCTTTATCTGTAGAACCTTCTGTTTTACCTGATGGTGTGGCAGAATCCGTACACATTAACGTTGATCCTAATGCTGGCCCAGCGCAAGGAGCACTAGCAGAAGCCTTTGGCGCAGAATTACCTAAGCCTTACTTGATTGGTCCTGATACAAAGCTACAACCTGGTGAGACACGTACTTCTCTTATGAAGCGCTTGGGTGGCCTTGAAAGAAAGCTAACCCCTGTAAGTGATAAGATTATTGAGGGTGATGGCACTACACCTACAAGCGTTACCTTCCATCCTGCTATGGTAGCATCTAAGAAGATGGAAAAGAAAATACACGATCAACTAAACGAAAGCGGAGCATCAAAGCATTTACGTAGCATGGCATTTGAGATGGCATTGCTAGGCACGGGTGTTATGAAGGGTCCGTTTGCTGTAGATAAAGAGTATCCTAACTGGAATGAAGAGGGTGACTACGATCCTTTAATCAAGACTGTTCCTTCTACTAATCACGTATCTGTGTGGAACTTTTATCCTGATCCTGAATCTACAAGCATGGATGACGCAGAGTATGTAGTAGAGCGTCACAAGATGTCCCGTAATCAGCTACGTGCTCTACGTGGGCGTCCTTACTTTATTGATGACTCAATTCAGCTAGCCATTGATAAAGGTTCTGACTATGTGCGTAAGCACTGGGAAATGAAGATGGAGGATGATGATACACGTCCTTCTGACAGTGAGCGCTGGGAGGTGTTAGAGTTCTGGGGCTTTGTTGATACAGATTTACTAGAAGAGAATGGGATTAACATACCACGTGACTTACGTGATCTACCAGAAGTAAATGCTAATATATGGATTGTTAACGGTGAGATTATACGCTGTGTGCTAAACCCATTCAAACCATCACGTATTCCTTACTATGCTGTACCGTATGAGCACAACCCATACAGCTTCTTTGGTGTAGGCATTGCAGAAAACATGGATGATACACAAACATTAATGAACGGTTTCATGCGAATGGCTGTTGACAATGCTGTATTATCTGGTAACCTACTGATTGAGATAGATGAAACAAACCTCGTACCAGGACAAGACTTATCAGTGTATCCAGGCAAGGTGTTCCGTAGACAAGGTGGAGCGCCGGGTCAAGCTATATTTGGTACTAAGTTCCCCAATGTGGCTGCAGAGAATATGCAACTCTTTGATAAAGCTAGGGTTTTAGCTGATGAATCCACGGGTTTTCCATCGTTTGCACACGGTCAGACGGGTGTATCGGGAGTGGGAAGGACTGCTTCTGGTATTAGTATGCTTATGTCTGCAGCTAATGGCTCTATACGATCCGTTGTTAAAAATGTAGATGACTATCTATTAGCACCTATGGGACGTGCCTTCTTTGCATTTAATATGCAGTTTGACTTTGATGAAGACATTAAGGGCGACTTAGAGGTTCTGGCTAACGGCACAGAAAGCCTCATGGCTAACGAAGTACGCTCCCAGCGCCTAATGCAATTCTTGGGTGTAGTACAGAACCCAGCACTAGCACCCTTTGCTAAGATGGATTACATCATTCGTGAGATCGCTAAGAGCATGGACCTTGATCCTAACAAAGTTACTAACTCTATGCAGGATGCAGCTATCCAAGCTGAGATTCTTAAAGGGTTCCAACAACCTGCTCCACCACCGCCTGAAGCTGCAGGTGGACCAGCGCCAGTAGGACAAGAAGGTGCAGCATTACCAGCAGGTGCGGTAGCACAAGATCAGACAGGAGCAGGTGGTGGAACTATAGGTACAGGAGTAGCACCAGCACCAGGAGAACAAGGATTCTCAGGTAATGTCGCTTAAGTCTTTCGTAAATAATAAACAAGAATGGGACGCATTCTGTGAAGAGATTAATAATCAAATAGCAGAATTACACAAACGCTTGGAACAGTCTGAGAATGTAAATGATATATACCAAACACAGGGAGGTATACGTGCTTTACGTAGACTCATGTATTTAAGGGACAAAGTTAATGGCATTAAATGAAGACGATCAAACAGAAATAGTATTTAAGACACGGCGCAATCAAGTAGATCCTGTGTCAGGCAATGAAGTACCACCAGGTTCTCTACCAGAAGAAGTACGTGATGACATACCTGCAATGTTAAGTGAAGGTGAATATGTTGTCCCTGCTGATGTTCTACGTTACTATGGCATGAAGTTCTTTGAGGATCTACGTGAACAGGCCAAGATTGGTATGTCTGAAATGGAAGCTAATGGTCGTATCGGTGGGGAGCCTGTTGAAGTAGAAGGCGATAGTGGTATCTCGGATGAAGAGGTTGCGGCTATGATGCTGCAAGACTTATCACGAACTCAAACGGGGGCTGCTCAAGGAGGTCTTATGGGTTTCCAAGCAGGAGGTCTAAACTTCCCTGAATATATCAAGCAACCTGATATAACACAGTTCAGACCTAGTGGTCCTGACTTTGTTGGTGGCCTAGAATATCTTGTGTACGTAAATGATCAAGGTATGAAAATTACTATCCCGTTTTTTAACGGAGAGCCTATGGCTATGATACCGCCAGGCTATACCCTAGAAGGAACACAAACTAAACCAGAGGCAAAAAAAGTTGATGATTCTTCTAGAGATAGAGATGATAAAGACCCACCAGAAAGAAAACCTCCAGATTATAGCAATTTGTCTATTGAAGAATTGGAAGGTAGGATTCAAGGGCTTAAAGATAAATCGACAACAGAAGGCAAGATTTCTTCGTTTATAGATAGCATACCAATTATTGCTGGCATAAATATGTTGGCAGGAACAACTAACACGCAAAAACAAATAGAAATGTACCAAGCAGAATTAGATAGTAGAAAATCAAGAGTCGATACAGAGCCAAGTGATACGGGTTCTAAGTTTATTGTTCCTACTGATCCTGCTGATATTAAAGCTATGGAAGATGCCGCTCCAAGGGGTTATACATATAACCCAGATACAGGGTCTTACACAACAGACGACACTACACCAGATGAATCACCAAGACCAAGGTCAAGGCCTGGCTCTAGTTCTGGTAACGGTACTCAATCTGATTCTAGTGGCTCAGGCTCCCAGAGTTTTGGTGAAGCCTTTGCGGCAGCACGTGCTGAACAAGGTGCAGGTGGTACTTTTGAATATAAAGGTAAATCCTATTCTACAAACACTGCTGAAGATGAGCAAAATAATTCTAACCCAAGTGGTTCTACCTAAAATTATTGGACCCGATCCATATAACTATAAGGATACCCAGTTACGACTGGCCCCAACATAAGGAGTAAGAAATGGTTGAAACTCAATTAATACAAACTAACTCTGCGTCACATCAACGTAATGCTAATCGTGTCGCACAAGATGAGGCAGAACTAAGGGAACTGCTTAAACAGGCAGGTGTTATTCAAGATGAAGAAGCACAAGAAGAAGAAGAGCAAGTTGCTGAAGCGCAACCCCGTAGCCCAAAGCCTAGCGCAGAGCCAGTACAGGCAGAGAGTAGTGCCAAACAAAAAGAAGAACCTAAAGCTGAAGCACAAGAAAGCGATGATAGCTTAAGTGCTGAAGAGAAGACGTTCAAGCAAAGATATGCTGACATTCAGCGTCACATGCAGAAGACAGCAGATCAACATAAAGAAGAGATTGAAAAGCTAAAGAAGCAACTTGACGCAGCTACTAAGAATGAGCTTGTACTACCTAAGTCAGAAAACGAGGTAGAGGCTTGGGCTAAGAAGTACCCTGATGTAGCGGGTATTGTCGAAGCTATAGCAGATAAGAAGGCCAGAGAGCGTTCATCTGATCTTGACGGTAGGCTAAAAGAGATTGAAGAGTTACGCATCGTAGCTAAACGTGAAAAGGCCGAAGCTGAACTTGCTGCATTACATCCTGACTTTGATGCTATTCGTACAGATGATACTTTCCATGATTGGGCTAAAGAACAGCCTAAGTGGGTGCAGGATGCTCTGTATGAAAACATAGAAGACGCTAAGTCTGTAGCTCGTGTGATTGACCTATATAAAGTTGACAAAGGTATCTCGTCTAAACCTAAGAAACCTAGTAGCGACAAAAGTGCAGCAACTTCTGTGATGGCAAAGCGTACAGCTACACCTGACTACGACGAGGCTGCGGGTTACATACGAGAATCACAAGTAGCTAAAATGTCTATTAAAGAATATGAGAAGCGCATGGAAGAGATTATGGAAGCTCAGCGCTCTGGTAAGTTTATTTATGATATATCTAAGAAATAACTTGACAAGAAAACAATCATAAGTAAAACTATAGTATATACACCAAATAAGTGTGTATGCTTTTATAAGCACTAGCCACAACAAAGAACTACCTCTGAGTAAAGGCCCAGCGCTGATAGGAAGGCCATCCTTGATGCATAGCTGACTACCCTGAAATGATGAGCCTCTTTAGTGGATATGTAGTGTCAAACTTCACGCCATATCTATAAGGAGAAATTAACTATGGCTATAGCACTTGCCTCTGGCAAAACTGGATTTGACGGCAACTTCAGCCCGATTATCTATTCCAAACAAGCACAGATCGCTCTACGCAAGGCGGCTGTCTCAAATGCAATCACGAACAACTCTTATTTTGGCGAGATTGCAAACCAAGGTGATGTGGTTCGCATCCAGAAAGAGCCTGATGTAACAGTCAACGCTCTTGAGCGTAAAACTGCTATCAGCGTTGAAGACCTGAATGACGAGGACTTCTCACTCACCATTGACAAAGCTAACTACTTTGCTTTCAAAATGGATGACATTGAAGATCAATTCTCAAGTGTTGATTACGTTTCCCTTGCTGCTGATCGTGCAGCATATAAAATGGCAGACGCAATGGACGCAGACATTCTGTCATACATGTCAGGCCACACAACCGCTGGTGTTTTGATTACGACAACATCTGGCGACGCACAGCATGACACAGCAGGTAACTTGACTGGTGAATTTTTGACTGCCAATCATCTTACTATGGCTGACATTGGTCACATCACAACTTCAGCATCTGCAGGTACAACAGGTGACTCAATCCCACTAACCTCACGTCTTCCAGGCGCGACTGCATTGTCAACCACAACGACTTCACCACTAACGGTGGTAGCACGTATGGCACGTACAATGGACGTAGCAAATGTAGACTCACGTGGACGGTGGATTGTTGTTGATCCTGTGTTCATGGAGATCTTGAAAGACGAAGATTCACGTCTATTGCAATCTGATTGGGGTGGCAATGGCTTGATGAACGGCTTGGTATTGAATAACTTACACGGTTTCCGTGTGTATGTTTCAAATAACTTGCCTTCAGCGGGTACTGGACCAGGAACTTCAGGTGCAACTGCACAGGATGATAACTATGGTGTTGTCGTTGCTGGACAGGACGATGCTGTTGCTTCTGCTGAGCAGATCAACAAAGTCGAGAACTATCGTGATCCTGACTCATTCGCAGACATCGTGCGTGGTATGCACCTCTACGGAAGAAAAATTCTTCGCCCAGAAGCACTTGTAACAGCACGTTACAACGCTGCTTAATATTACATAGACTGTTGGGCTGGCTTTGTCAAGAGGCTGGCCCTTCAGCACATTTAAAATGTAAGGTTTTTTAATGGCTACGTATGTAACACTTGTAAATGAAGTACTTCGCCGCATGAATGAAGTACAGTTAGACACAGGGGGCAATGGCTTCTCTGATGTACGTAACCTACAAGCATTGGCTAAGGATGCCGTAAATGCTAGTATAAGAGAGATATTGCAAACCTCACAGGAGTGGCCTTTTACTCTTGTGACGTACACTCAAACACTATCTTCAGGTGTAGGAACTTATGCTTTTCCTTCTGACTACTCCAAGGCAGATTGGGATACGTTTTACATTAAGAAGCTAGTATCTACAAGTAATGATCCTGGAAGATTACCCGTAATAACTTATAATGATTACATTAGATACCATCGCGCTATAGAAGACGCTTCAAGTACAAATGGCTACTCAACGCCTAATATAGTTTACCAAACACAAGATACTAAGTTTGGCGTAACACCTCTTCCTGATGAAGCGTATGAAATAGAGTACCGTTATTGGAAGTTTCCTTCAGACTTAACTGTGTATAATGATACTTGTATTATTCCTGATAGGTTTAACACTGTCATAGTTGATGGCGCAGTTATGTACTTAATGCGGTTTAGGGCAAATGAACAAGGTGGAGCTATACATCAACAGAAGTTTGAGAATGGTATTGATAACATGCGGCGTTTATTACTAGACTCACCTATGTATGTGACTTCTACTGTTTTAACGGGATACCATTTTAACTCTAATACAGGCACTAAATAATGCCAGATAATCTGCGTACATTTGCTTCTCCTTGTCAGGGAGGATTAGTAATTAATACAGATCCTCTTACACAGGGGGGTCAGCTTTCAGGTACAGCTATACGTATGATTAATTATGAACCCGCCCTTGATGGTGGGTATCGTCGTATAAGCGGATACACACGAGCATACGGTGAACTAACTGGTTTAGCTAATTCACCCGTTTTGGGAGTACATGTTTCAGCAAGTATTAACCAAGGCATCTTTGCTGCACGTAAACCCACGTCAGGAAATAATTATTTACATTGGTACAATCACTACTATGATGTATCGTTGGGCACGGGTGAAGGATCTGGTTTTACAGTAGGTGAAACTGTAACAGGTGTTGTTAGTTCAGGAGATAGTACTGCAGTAGCAGCTACAGGTACAGTTATATCTAAAACAGCAGATGCTCTTGTAATTGACTTTGGTAAGTTGCCAGATAATATATTTGCTACAGGCAATGTTTTAACAGGCGGTACATCTTCTGCTACAGGTACGGTGCAATCAACCCCTACTGTTAAAGGGTGGCAAGCAATAACCACTTCAGGCTCACCTACAATGACAGGTGTTAGTAAAGTTAGGTTTGAAAGTTTTAATTGGGGAACACCTAAGTTTGTTGTTGTGGATGGAGTCAACCCTGCCGCTACGTGGGACGGTACTACTTATACACAACTTAATACAGGCAGCGTACCCTCTGCGCCTAGTTTAGCTGCAGCGTTTAACAATCATTTATTCTTAGGTGGTGATAGTTCAGAGCCGTACAACTTGTACTTCAGTGCAAACGTAAATGAAACAGACTGGACCCCTGCTAGTGGTGCGGGTGTTATTAATGTAGGCTTTGAGATTATACAAATTAAGTCTTTTCGTAATAATTTATTTATATTCGGCTCTAATAATATTAAACGTTTAACTGGTGATAACATCGCTAACTTTGCTGTTGAAACTATAACATCTAACATAGGATGTGTTGCACCTGATACTGTTATAGAGTTTAATGGTGATGTACTTTTTCTAGCGCCTGATGGTATAAGGCCTATCACAGGTACAGATCGTATCGGCGATATTGAATTTGCTACTCTTTCTAAGCCAATACAATCTATTTTTGAAAAGTATACAGCACAGGAAGACTTGGCTACCCTAACAGCAGTAGTAATAAAAAAGAAGTCACAGTTTAGAATGTTCTTTGCTGATCAAGATTCTTTGGGTATTTTAGGTTCTATACGTAGAAGTGGGCAAGGTGGCGCGGGGTTTGAGTATAGTCAACTTGTAGGGGTAGATGTAAAGACAGCCTCAAGTGGTTATATAGGCGATGAAGAGTTTGTTATACACGGGGATTCTGAGGGCTATGTGTATCGGCAAGAAGTAGGCACAAGCTTTAACGGTAATAAAATATTTAGCCTATATCAAACACCTTACTTTTATATGGATGATCCTGCGGTACGTAAAACGTTTTATGACTTAGATACTTATATGCGTTCAGAGGGTGTAGTTAATGTAGTTGTTTCAGTAGACTTTGATTATGGTAATCCACAAAGTAGTGTATCATCAGATTACAATTTGTCTACTGAAGGTGCTGCAGCTTTTTACGATGCCGCTACATTTGATGCAACAGATATTTACGATGGAAATCCCTCACCTGTAGAATCTACTAACATTGTTGGTTCTGCAAAATCTATGTCAGTCAGCTATGTTACAAATAGTACAGACCCAAGCCACACCATTCAAGCTATGACCATTACATATGGACTTGGGGATAGGAGATAAAATATGTCAGGTTATACACGTCAATCAGTAGCTGATATTATACCTACTGCAGTAGTTAGAGCAGCGCCGATTAATTCAGAATACGATAAATTAAGAGATGCCTTTGCTCACAGTACTACAGGTACTACAGGCCACAAACATGACGGTACATCCGATGAGGGTTCCTACGTACCCCTGATTGCTGATCTTGATGCTAAAAATAAAATTGCTGTAGATACCGCCAATAATCGTCATGGTGTATTTGTTGAGGTAAGCACTGTTGCAGTAGAGCAGGTAAGATTTCAAGATGGTGTTATTGTACCTGTTACAGATAATGACATTGACTTAGGTACATCTTCACTAGAATACAAAAATGCGTACTTTGATGGTACAGTATACGCTGACACACTAAGTATTGGTGATAATGACTACACTATTATTACAGACAACGATTACACTGTAGCAGCAGGTAACTTGACATTTGATGTAGCAGGTGATATAGTTTTAGATGCAGATGGTGCAGATGTTTTCCTTAAAGATGCAGGAACTACATATGCAGTATTCACTAACAACTCAGGCAACCTCACACTTAAGAGTAACACAACTACAGCAGTTACATTCACTGATGCTAATGCTGACTTTGCTGGTACTCTTGATGTAACAGGCAACGCTAAGTTTGACAGTAATGTTACTATTGATGGCAATACTGTAATCGGTGATGCTAACACTGACACAGTAGCTATTAATGCTAAGATCAGTACAGCACTTATTCCTACTACAGATAGTGCCTACAACTTAGGTAGTGCATCAGCATACTGGGCAGACAGTTACTTAGATAGCGTAACCACTACAGGTAATGTTAGCATTGGTGGTGACTTAACTGTTAATGGTAGTGCAGACTTTACTAATACTACCTTGGACAACGTTAATGATCCAACTACAGCACAACAGGCTGCTACAAAAAACTATGTAGATACAGCTATCAACAACCTTATCGGTGGTGCACCAGGGACACTAGACACACTAGACGAGATTGCCGCAGCTATCAATGATGACGATAATGTATATACTACATTAACTACAAGCATCGCAACTAAGCTATCCTTATCTGGTGGTACTATGACAGGTGCCATTGCGATGGGTGGCAATAAGATTACGGGTGCTGGCACACCCACGACAGGTTCTGACCTAACTACTAAAACATATGTAGATGGTATTTTAGGTTCAGCAACAGCGGCAGCAGACAGTGCAGCAGATGCAGAAAAGCTAGCTATTAACCCTGAAGATAGCCAGTTTACTTTGTCAGATAGTGTTACTACAGGTTTTTCTGCATTACACTACGCAGCTAAGGCTGAAGATAGCTATAATAGTACAGCACAGTTAGCGGCTGTGGTTGGTGCTACTGTAGGGGATTATGGCTTTATTAACAACTCACCTACGTCAACGGCAGATTACGGAGCATTATAAGTATGTCTACACAAATTCAACGCCGCCGTGGTACTACTTCTGAGCATTCCACGTTCACTGGTGCCGCTGGCGAGATCACTATAGATTCAACTAAGAACACAGTAGTTGTTCATGATGGCAGTACAACAGGTGGTTTTCCACTAGCTAAAGAGAGTGCTGTACCTTCTAACATTCAAGACTTAGACAATGTGTACAGTGCTATGTCGCCTACAGATGGGCAAGTACTTACATTTGACACTACTAACGGCTGGCAAGCTGAGAGTATCCCTACTATTAACACACTGAATGACATCTCTAATGTTACTATTACGAGTGCATCATCAGGTGAGTTTCTGAAGTGGGATGGTTCAGCTTGGGTTAATGCTAGTATTCCTACTATCAATACTCTTAATGATATTAGCAATGTAACTATCACAAGTGCTACGTCTGGTGAATACTTACAGTGGAACGGTAGTGCATGGGTAAATGCTGCAGTAGAAGCGTTTGACACACAAACACAAACTACTACAGCTACAACACAAGTAACTGTTGCATCTTATAACGCAACAACGTATGATGGCATTAAAGCTATTATTACGATGCATGACTCAGCAGCTACAGAACGTAGTATCACTGAGTTGCTTATCACACATGATGGTACAACTGCTGTAGCTACTGAGTATGCACAAGTTAATACTAACACTGCACTAGCTACATTTGATGTAGACTTATCAGGTGGTAACGTCCGTATCCTAGCTACCCCAGCATCAACTAATAGCACAGCATTTACAGTTAAAGCTATTACTCTGTAATACATTCAGCCAAGTGGAAAGGTGAAGCATGGCAAACAATAAAGACTTTAAAGTAAAGAACGGTATCCAGCCCACTGTCTATCACGAGGGCTTGGGTACTGTTACGTCTGGGAGTGTGGGGTACTACTTAGCTGGGGCTAGTTACGATAGTAAGAGTTTTAGCGTATCATCGCAGGAAACTAACCAACGAGGGATTACATTTAAGTCTGATGGCACTGAAATGTATGTAGTAGGTTTAGTCAATGATACTGTGTATCAATACACTCTATCTACAGCTTGGGACATATCTACAGCATCGTATAGTAGTAAAAGTTTTAGCGTAGCATCGCAAGATACTTCTCCAACGTCTATTCAATTTAAGTCTGATGGAACAAAAATGTTTATGGTTGGTCAGCAAACTAGCAATGTGCGCCAGTATTCTTTAAGTTCTGCATGGGATGTGTCTACAGCTTCTTATGATAGTGTTTCCTTTAGTGTCGCAACGCAAGTTGGGGGTAGTAATGTAAACTTCTTGTTTTTCAGTGCCGATGGAACAAAAATGTACGCTGGTGGAAACACCAATCAGACCATATTTCAGTATTCCTTGAGTTCTGCATGGGACTTGAGTACCGCTTCTTATGCAAGTAAAAGTTTTTCTGTAGCAAGTCAAGAAGGTGATCCAAGAGGAATTTTCTTTAAGTCTGATGGCTCAGTGCTTTTTGTGGTTGGAATAAACGATGATGAAGTGCTTCAGTACAGTCTTTCTACTTCTTGGGATGTCTCTACTGCTTCCTTTGATAACATTAGCTTTAGTGTCGCCTCTCAGGATTCTACACCAGTGGATGTTCACTTCTCATCAGATGGCGAAAAAATGTTTATATCAGGAGTCGCCAACCAGTCTGTCTACCAATACTCCACAGTCCAAACCACCAACACCCTAGACCTATCCACTGGCTCAGTCTTTGAAATCACCCCAACGTCTGACATTCAGATTAACCTAAGCAACCCTGCTGATAGTGGTACTGTAAGTCAGGCTACGTTGTTGTTGGATGGTGCTGCTACAACTACCTACAGCTTTAGTGACTTGTCAGACGACTCTAAAAGTTACGCCTATACACCAGAGCCAAACGGAATCTTTTTTAAACCAGATGGCTCTAAGCTGTTTACAATGTCTAATAGTGCCGTTGCATATCAACACACTCTTACAGACCCCAATGACATTACAACGGCTTCATACGACAGTGTTTCTTTTAGTTTGGCTTCACAAGATGCTGGTATGTCTGGTTTATTTTTTAAATCTGACGGTACTAAAATATATGGTGTAGGTTCAGTAACAGATACAGTATACCAGTACAGTTTATCTACTGCTTGGGATTTAAGCACGGCCTCTTATGACTCTGTATCTTTGTCTGTATCAGCACAAGACTCTATACCTGTTAGGCTGTTCTTTAAACCTGATGGTACGAAGATGTATGTTGACGGTGCTAATGGTAAAAAAATATTTCAGTACTCCCTTAGCACTGCTTGGGATCTAAGTACTGCAAGTTACGACAGCATAAGCTACACTTATAGTTCTACATTAAGTTATGATTTGGGTCAGTTCTTTTTTACTTCAGATGGTACAAGTCTTTACTTTATAAGTGCAGCAGTTCCAAGTTCCGCTGCAAGTGAGCAAGTTGTTGGCTACTCTACGCTTAGTACTGCTTGGGATATATCCACTATCGGTGTAAGATCAACTTTTAGCATAAGTTCTCTTGATACGACTCCTTATGGAGTTCAGTTTTCTGTAGACGGTGTAAAACTGTTTGTATCGGGGGCTCAAAACGATAAAGTGTATCAACTTAACAGTTCAACAGGTGCAACAATCACCTACCCTAGCACCCTAGAGTGGCCCTCTGGCACAGCACCTACGTCACCTGCTATAGGTGATACAGACGTACTAACATTCAGCACGACAGACGGTGGTACATCCTACCAAGCAGTACAAGCGATAAACGGGGCGAAGTAACATGGCGAACGATAAAGACTTTTTGCTAAAGAATGCTGTAGAAGTAGGGGGCTCCACAAAGGTAACACTTGGTACAATCACTGGCAGCAACATTGACCTATCCACAGGCAACTACTTCAGTGACACACTAGCAGCCAACACAACGTACACCATTAGTAATGCAGGGAATGTGCAGTCGTTTCAGCTAGAGGTGACGGGTGGTGCTGTAGGGTATAGTATTAGTAGCGGAAGCTATGACAGTAAGTCCCTTGATGTGTCGTCCCAAGAAGCTAATGTACAAGGTGTCTTTTTTAAGTCAGATGGAACTAAAATGTACATCATCGGTTCTGCTGGG
>Ga0208543_1000224_pt1 | contig 20187 bp, 17 predicted proteins | sample DEB08_DNA_14_FD_185497 | JGI IMG/M metagenome (GOLD analysis project Ga0208543, IMG submission 185497) | Aqueous microbial communities from the Delaware River and Bay under freshwater to marine salinity gradient to study organic matter... | ecosystem: Environmental > Aquatic > Marine > Coastal ...
TGAGAACTCACTTACTGTTTTCAAATCCACCACTCATAAAACCCCAGGACGCACCTCCGGCTTATTTTTCGAACGTAATGCCGAAACAGCGCAAATACGATAACTTCTTTACGTTACCTGTCGCAATGGCGGTAGGCATAGTAGTTGATCACAGGATGAGACATGATACAGATGAGTCGTTGACACCAATGCAGAAATGGTTTGACGTTCGTGACGTGAGCAACCATGAAACATGGGTTGTCGCATGCGTTGCATATTGGTTCGGGGCTCGATCATAAATCGAACGCAATGGACGCAAAGACGATTGGGAACAAGAGCGCGATCATTAACCTGGACGAAGCAATCACTGCACTTGAAATAGACTCGATCAAACATTATGCACACCTGTATAGCACGACCCCAACCACGTGGGTTTCGACGGGTGGTGCTGTCCTGACCATCGCGCAGACAGAGAGCATTAATTCAGGTTTCACCGTCGGGGCGTCATCTGTTCAGGCCACGTTAGACGGTATTTACAAAATTGGCTTCACCGTCTCATACTCAGCTGACACTGCAAGTGTACAGACATCGGTTGGCCTTGCTAAGAACGGCGCATCACAATATTTGCACACAGTGGAAAGAGAAACGAGCACAGCGGGCGCGACGTTCGAATGCAGCAACATTGGGTTGATTAATCTCACAGTTGGCGATACCATTGCGATATATTACTCACAGCCAGCAGGGGTCACGTCCGAATTCAATTACGTAAGTCTTTGGGCGCAGCGTATTGGTTCTGCATAATTCGAGCAACACCTAGTGCGGAGATATGTCTATGCGTGTCGCCAAGAACACGCCGTTGACGCGCCAATCCATGCTAGATCGGATAGCAAACCTTGAATACCAAAGAGATAAACACCATCATGGCATGTTGGGTCAAAGGACGGGCAACCCTGAACCCACGTATGCCACGACTGACACAGGTGGGACTATCTTGGTTTACCAAGGCAATAAGACCGGGCTTGATAGAACCACAGGTGTCACTTATCATGGGTTTCAAGGATTCGTCATTCAGGCGGATGGTGTGTACCTTGTCCAATGGATGGCATCGTGGGAAAACCGGAAAGTCTTAGGAACTATGTCATACGGTCTTGCCAAGAACGGCGTACCCATTGCGGCAACAATAGTGCCTCGTGACGTGGTTAACCTCGGTAGAGAGTCTGAATGCAGCAACACCTACATATTGGAGTTGAGCAAGGGAGACAATATCCGGACATGGATCGACCAACCTGTGGGGATGACAACAGTAACACACGCGTTTTCCCTGGTCATTGAAATGCTAGTTGCGTCATAGTGGCGACCGACGTCATGCTAATTTAAAATTACGGCATTATTTTCAATAAATTACGGTATTATTTCAAACCAAATAAAACGCGTCATTCAAAAAATAAATGGAACGCAATTCAAATCGATCATTTTAAATCTAACATTCCATCAACAACATTCAGCCCTCTGACAACCGAGATGAAACGCGGTCGCGACGTGATCGAAGATCTTCCCGTTGGGCAAAAGCGGATCAAGTGCACCCATCCATTCACGTTCACTGAAGTGTGGGACATGGATGCAGTAGACAGACTCATTGCGTCGCCTCACACTAAATCGGCGGACGTCGTCCATCTGAGAGGGGTGAAAGATCGCATGGACGCAAAGGGGTTGATGAACGTGGTGTACAAACCGAGCCCGTCTGTACCGGACGGTCGACTGTTTGCGACGTCGTGTGGGGCTCAGCGCATCCGGTCCGCCATTAGGAACGAGTGCTGTGGACAGTTTTACCATGACATTGACATTGTCAACGCGTTTCCGACTTTAGCCCGTCACGCAGCTGAAGAGTGTGGAGAGTCCATTCCAGTTTTGAACGATTTCGTCGACAACAGAACTGGCATCGTGGCCGATGTGGCGAATGACACTGGCGCAACACACAAAAACGTAAAACAGGCGTTCCTCATCGCACTGCACGTCGGGGGCGACGCTGCCATCAAAGATGCTCTTCATTACACCGAAATCCCACCTGCCATTCTGCGATTGCGGATGGGCATGAAGCGACTCATACCAAAGTTGGCGACGATGTATCCGCATCTGCATGAAATGGCCACATCCAAAGCATCATTGGGGAAGAAGAAGCCTGAATCTGTGTTCATGTCGTATGTGTGTCAGTTGTACGAACGGGTGGTCATCGATGCGTTAGTTGCACACTTCACGTCCATCCACCTGCGCGTCGGGGCGCTCATGTTTGACGGCTTGTTGGTCCAACGAGACGCGTCTGGTGTGTGCCCAGACCTACAAGCAGCCGCCGACCGAGTGTTCGCGTTAACAGGAGTGAAGGTGTGTTTGTCGGAAAAACCGATGGATTACGATGCAGAAGTGGTCGATGACACCGACCCTGACGACAGCGACAGTTCCCAGTCGAACACGTCCGAATACACAGAGGAGCGCGTCCGGAAGATACAGTTCGAAACAGGGGGCTATTCTGTCATAGCCCTCAAATCACCATGCGGGACAGGTAAGACACACCAAGCTATGGCGCATATCTGGCGGCAAGTCACTCGACATGGTTTAGATCGAACCCGGGTGTTGTGGGTCTGTTCGCGTATATCGCAAGCCATGGTGGCTGTGCACACATTGAACAGAAAAAAACAGGATTATTCTAGTGGTTTGGGTTTCGTGTCATACAAATCCCCTCGGAACGGTAAACACCTCAATGACGAGAATCGATTAGTCATCCAATACGAAAGCCTGTGGCGTTTGACGCACAATCGGAAGAATTTCATCCATTATGATTTTGTGGTTGTCGATGAGTTTCGTTCCATGCTCACTCAGATGGTGTCTGGTGTGACGAACGGGGCTAGGTTGATGAACAATTACCGGTTGTTGTCCAATCTCATCACGTCTCATCGGTGTTTATTGATGGACGCAGACATGCATTGTGATCCATCTGCGCGCCAGTTTCTTGATGGTATCGGCGCGCATGTCCAATACATTAACAACCAAGCGACTGGTCCCGACCGGAGTTATTATGTCATGTCTGATGAGGAGTGGTATGGTGGTTTGAAGGCTGATCACGCTGCAGGTAAAAAGGTTATGGTGTGTTTCAGGACCAAGAAGATGTTGCGCGTTGTCGCCGAGCGGTTGGGCGTTGATGTTAATGCAACGGTTGGTGTGCGATGTTTCAGTGGTGATTCAACGACGTTTGACATGCGGTTCTGGCGAGACGCTGACGCATCCGCTGAACACGTGGACTTGTTGATGTTTACGTCTAAGATTACGACCGGCGCTGATTTCAGCAAGACCACATTCGACGTTGTTTACTTGCATTGCCAAGGGTTTGGCTGCAACGCGAGAGACATGAGGCAAATGATGATGCGAGCCAGAAAGGTTACCGACTCTAAAGTGCGTGTGTTGTTAGACGAACCGAAACGGGATGCTGCCTCTGGGTGCACAAAGGAGGTTGCCGACTATATCAAGTCTATAGATGAACGCGGCAAGTCGTTTAAGGATTTCATCCAGACGGTCCGAGCGTCATCGGAGATCGACATTGAGGTTACGTCGTCGGCAAACCCATTACCGGAATGGGGTACGCATAGGAAGACTGTCATCATGACGCACATTGACGACACTCTCAAATTGGTGTTCGCTAATGTGCGCTACGAGCAGAACAGGCCGTTTCACGCGCATTTTGTTGAGCACGCTGGTTATTGTGATTACCCCATCGAGTACAGTGACGGGTGGTCTGCCGCCAAAGTCGATATCAAGGGTGAAATGGACGACATAAAGTCACGGGATGAAGAGGCTGAGCTATTAGAGTTGATGGAATACGTGAAAGGGGTGCGATTGACTGGGTCGATGACGGACGACGTGGTGTGGCGGGATTTGAGAAAACGTAGTCGGTCCGGAGAGTTGATGCCGATAGAGCGGGTTAAATATGATATCATTCGGTTGTTTCGGTTCTATAACCCCGCGTGTTTTGGGGGTGACAAAACGGATGACGACATCATGGCAATGCTTCAGTGGTTGAAGTCGGATTCTAATCGGGACACATTGTGGCGTTATCATCTGCTAAAAGATACTGTGTCTGAAAAGCAACGCGTTCACGTTGATCTGCAGTCCGTCATGAATAGTGCGGTGTGCGAAGAGCGCGTGCGCCACGGGCAGCATTGTACGCGATTGCACAAACTATTGACCTCTATTGGGTTGTTGCCCATTGGCGATGATGTCGACTTGCACGGATTGGATGCGGCCACACAGGCAAGGGCGATGTCTGATTGTCTGTGGTTATTAAAAAGTAGGCGTGGGAGGGCCCCGAGAAAGGCAGCAAAAGACCGTTCGGCTGATGTCATCCGCCGTTTGAGAAGTGAATGTAGACACGCGGGTTACAAACTAGTTTGCACACAACGCACAGTTGTTAATTACAAGAGGCAGTGTCTGTTCAGTCTAGATGTCATGGACATGGTCAGGCAGATGGATTGTGACAAGATTCACCCTGTATACGACGAAAGCGCGGCCGTTGACAAATTAATAGAGACTTCAAATTTTAACACTAAATAAAATAAACTTTACTTATACATTTTTTTTTTTAGAAAAAAAGCCTTTTAATTTGTTTAATAATTGTTCATATCGCATGTGACACAGGGATGAACCCTTTGTCCTTAGCTAATTTCAAGTAACATATAGTTTTAGCTCCAACTCCCCATTCAGGTAGTGCGTCGTGTCGTTCTCTGAAATATACGCCTCCATGCTTTTTCTTGTTGTCGTCGCCGAGTTGGAACCGGATTTCGACCCATTCTTTACCCGCCACTTCTTGAATAGGGATGGGTCTGTCTTGATCGTCTACAATTGTTGCGTCCGCCGGACAGTGCATTCGGATGATCGGATCATAATATCCCAATGACGGCATCGTTTCGGATCGCAGTTTTGGCGCGCTTATGAACCGACTCCTGACAAATTCTTCTTTGATGTCTGCATCGGTTTTCGCCGGACCAAACCAGTCTTGTTTGTGTTCAATCCCAATTTGTATGAATTCATCTTGGATTCGTCTCACGTGATCAGCTTCGTCGGCATTTGCCAATATGGCGCTCACCATAGTGCGGTGTTCATTCGTAGTCACGCCAAACGAGGATGGGATGAACCCGCCACCGACTAACCTGAATTTCACGTTGCCTTTGTGAGTGCTGCCAATAGGGACAAACTTCCAAGCCCGTTTGATGATTTTCCCGAAGATGACGTCGTTTTTGACATTGAAATCTCGAACAAATTGTCCGTCCGGTGATAGAGCTTTGGTTTCTTTGTTCTTCTTTGTGGCCGGCATGACGAGTTGTGAGCATTACTTTCACATCGGGTTCTTGGTCGTTCCTAGGAAAAATCGCGTTGATCTACTTACTCACTTACTGTTTTGTCTTTTCCATTGCTCTATGAGAACAGCCGCTGCTGTCCCCAAAAACACCATTCCGAGGATGCTAGAGGATGCATTCATGATTGCACCCGGTATGCCCGCAAATGTACGCATGAAACTGTCTCCTACCGCGGACATATTGTCGGTGACCCGCTTTACCGTCACTGCCGTTGTGGTGTATATTGCATCCGCTACATCATAAGCGGTTTGCCATGCTTCGTCTGTAGCTGTTGTTAGAATCGATGCACACCCGTTTAGCGCTCTCTCGTACGCATTGGCGGCCATCACTCGAAATGACCAGTCATAGATCCACTCATACTTATATAATACTTCATTGGCCACATAAATGCTAGCGCCGATTACAGACTTTCCGAACCCTGATGGTTTGAGTGTCAATAGTGATTTCACGTATGACGACACAACCGCCACGCCTGCTTGAGCAATCCTCATCTTCCTCACCATTTCATCTGATGCCTTAACGTCCGAGCCATAGATCACCATCGCCGTTTGTCTGGCAGCATGAGTGACCCCAATGAGTGCAACACTGACCGCTGCCGTTGTAGGGTTTGGAAGGTGGTCGATAATCTGATTCAACACTTCGTTCTGTGCATAACGAATGTTTCTGTACGCATTCGCGAATCGGTGGCTAGCAAAAAGACTTTTGAGGTCGAATTCATTGTACATGTTGGACAAAGTTGTCGTTGGTGTGTCGGGCCATTCCACAGGTAATTGTTCGAGCAACCCATTGAGTGCCGTGTCAAATGCAATGAATGGTTTATCGTTGTACAACAGGTCCCACGCGATGCCAGCATTGATTATGTAGGGGCCATGGGCCAGTTGCATTTCCCCCGGCATGACGACCGGAAAATCCGTGTGCACGTCTTTAATGAACAATCTCCTTTTCCCTTCCGACAGACGCACATCGTTGCCTGTTGTCACATGTCGTTTCACGCTGGCGTTGAAATCGTTCATGTCATACCGATTAGCCCAAAGGAAATCGCACAGAATTTTCATGCTTTGAATGTACATGTGTCCGACGTGCACATGAAGCTCGGCGTCGCTGTGTTCACCTGCTATTATGCGCCCGATGTTTACCACTTCAGGCACTGACATGAGCTTGCCGGTGGGTCCATAGTCCATTGCTTGTTTGTAATCGTACGGTTCTATCCACATGTTTAGCACTTTGTCCAACAACACGAGGTGGTCCGTGTTCGACGCGTCAAATTGAGTGGATGACTTAGCTAACGCCATTGCCGCAGTATAGTCTGGTGGGGACACGTGTGGATTTTTGGTCAAGAGCGCTCGCTGCACGTCGAATCCCATGATGATGGATGCGTCTGCCACAACCTCTGGTCCATGTTCAAGCATGGCTTTGAACTCGGGTCTCTGGGTGGTTACTGCCGCGAAGCTGTGAAGCGAAGCACCTTTGTGTACCATATCAAGGAACATGCTTCTTTCTGCGCCAGCAAAGTCGTTGGGGCTTTGCACGTCATCTAGCCACCCAGCGGTCATGTCACCGACCCACGCACCCACAAACGCATTGACCAATTCACCGTGCACCAATTCGTAGCAGTCAAAATCTGACGCAATGACACCATACGCGTCTTGGCGTGCATTCTTGTCTAGTCTCCCAATGCGCTGAAGCCAACTATGCATTAACGTGTTGGTCGTCTCAGTGTCGTCTGTGAGCACGACGCCGTTTGACGCCGTTGGGTCGCGCATGGAGCGGATGGACCGCTTCATCCGATCAAACTTGGCGGTCAGCTCGAAATCGATGACTTTGCCACCAAACAATCGCCATGGGGTTTCTGTCAACAACACCTCGTGTAACAGTTCACCCTCATATCGACCAGCCCAATCGTCTGTGCTGATGACGCTGTTCGGATCAGATGTTGCGGTCACAATGTCTTTTAGCGTTTTAGACATCTTGCTACAGTCTACACCTTTTTTGGTTTCTGGGATTAAAATCGTCCCCAAACTTTTAACCGGAGACGATAGTTGACGTCATTTGCATTTAAAAGCGATCCAGCGTCGTCTCTCAAGGACACGTCAATGCTGTTCAGCACACAATTTCCCATCTCGTGCACACTGTATTCACTGTTCATACCAGCCGTTTGAAGGCCCCCACTCGGGACAGTCAATGGGATGGAGTCCACGATGCAAGTGGCGCCGCTTGTGGGTGTGGTGTGTGACCCTGATCTGGCTATGATTTTGGAGTGGATGTTCACGTATGTCGGGTTTGCCAAATTGATGATCCCTGTTTGAGTCAGGGTTGCATCGTCTTCCCATAATGACAATAACGAGCCACATGTACTCGAGTCCACATCAAAGTTCACAGATGTGTCCAGATCGTATCTCAATGCCGCCGCGTCAGCTGAAAACACGACCACACCAGACAACAATGTGTTGAGTGCTGCCATGAGTGTGTCAAACGTGTATATGCCTGTTGGGATGGTGTAACTGGTCCCATCGATATTAATCACGTTGTTTGATGCCGTGACATTGTCGAACGTGTTTAGCATCTGGGCTGATTGCAATTGGACCCATTGGACACCACTGATTGGGCGTGGTAACACGTACACCGCGTTTTCTATGGTTCCCCTGTCTCTGTACCGAGAATCTAAATGCAGAACTCTGTGCGTGGCGGCCATCTTTGAATCTGGCATTATTCGTTCTTCTCCAACGTCGAAAATTGGATTGTGATGTCCCAACCGTCTACGCCAACGAATGTTAACCTGTCTCCCAATCCATCCCCATTGCTCACCCCGAGGCGTTTAGCTCTCGTCCGAAACCCAGATGGAACCCTGCACGCGACGTCTGTCAATAGCAAGCGTTATAGTGTAGACGAACAACCGGGTTCTGTTGGTGTCACTGACCACGACCAGTCTGATGTGGTGTGGGCCGCGTGTGGTAGGCCCTGTTCCAGAGCCATGATGATGTACGTTTGTCAAGTGTTCATGTCGTTGCTAGTCGTTGCCATCGCCATACTCAAACTGTTCACTATCCCTGAATCAGCAGACAAGTCCCTTTGGGTGTCACTGTTGTCGTCAACTCTGGCATACCACCTCCCAAACCCTTCTCCAAAGTGAGTAAGTGAGTTCTCAAAAAGTGGTAATCTATGTTATTATACTATACTTATTACCACTTTTTGGGGCAAGTAAAATAGTGGGATAATGAAAACAAAAAATAAAATTCCGGGCCAAGCGGGGAACGTTCTTTATAACGCGGTTCAGACACTGCTCACATTTCACCGCGATGGATTACTCAAAGCCTTTACTCGACGACGACTGGGAACCGACACAGACAGTCGGTCCTGTACCCGAAGTGGATGATGCACCCGTCGACCTCGATTTTGAAATGGAGATGCCCCCACCACCACCCCCTCTATGCAGGCAAACGGGTGATTATGCCACTGACATCGGCGAACCACTGCAACCGTCAGCACGTAAGAAGCGGGCAAAGAAACCGCGCCAACCGCGCAAACGGAAAAAGGCAGACGACGATCAAACCGCTGCGACTCGCAAACGTCTCAAAGCGACTGCTCAAACACCGGATGAATTGATCGACATTGAAAACATGACCAAGCGGTCACTCGATGAACGTTCTGCTCACAAAGAAATAGAAGTTAACACGAGGAGCCAAGAAGAGTTGGTCGCTGTGATCACGAAATGTTACAGTATGGTCATCGACAAGGCGAGCAAAGGCAACGGGAATGTCAGCAAGGCCATGCAGGACAACCCAGACTTGCATGCAGCAATCGGGGACGAATTGTCGCAATACATCCATTTGTTCAGCGCGAAATTGCGCATTGGTCTATACACACTGGCAAGTGTCATCCAAGGTAAAATATTATCAGCTGCTACCAGCGGTGATTCAGACTCGCCTGATGACACTCACACGGAAACTGTCCCTGACACCGACTCTTCGTCGTCATACAACAAGGCACCAGGGATGCGGGTGTAGTCACCACAAACCATGTCATCCACCACCGATTACACGATGTGGAATGGATGGCCAGACGCAAAGCGACAGGCATTTGTACAGATACTCGTGGGTCGTAGAGGCTCCGGTAAGACGAATTTGCTTGTCACGTCGTTGCTAAAGGGTGGCGCGTATTACAAAATGTTCAAACGAATTGTCATCATTAGCCCAACCATCGAACTAGATAAAACCTGGAGCGTGATCGATCGAACGGGCGTTGACGTGTACGAAGAGTACTCTGACGATGTGTTAGACAAAATCATAGAATCCCAGAAAACGGACAACTCGGATCGACTACTGGTCATTTTGGATGACTGCGCGAGTGAGAAAGGCCACAAAGATTGGTATTCCCCGTTACAAAAAATCGCAAACAATGGCAGGCACCTGAACACGAGTGTCATAGTGAGTGTTCAGCGCATCAACCACGTGTCGACTCACGTTAGAGCCAATGCAGACAGCCTAGTGTCGTTCGCCATCCAGTCGCCCGCAGAGTGTGCCATGCTTTACGAAAGTTTCGGTGGGACGAGATCAAAACAAGAATTCTATCGCGTCCTGTCCAAATCGACATCAGTGAGATACACGTGGTTGAATTTACGCGTAACCGGAGGAGTTGTGGCGGCGTACGCCGGGTGGGAACGAGTCAGCTAATTTTTTGTCATAAATCAACAAGCATGTCGACTCAACCGACTCAAGATCAAGCAACGCCCACGCCCGTGACAGTGGATGTCGTGCAAAACACAAACGCGGTGGCGCCAATTCAGCCCGAAAAGAAATCAAGGACTGTGTCGCGAAAACCGACCCTCAAGGCTCCCACCAACAAGAAACCACGAGCCAGCAAACGCCCGCCAACGTCGACTCGCCGCAAAGTGTCCAAACCACAAGTCGTGATCGACACCGATGGATCTGACACCGACGAATCTGGTCATGATAGGAGACAGCCTGCAACCGTCACAGTGGCGTCCGACGACTTTTCATTCAAAAATTCTACTGTCAAGTACCTTTTGTTAGCCGCATTGGGGATTGCGACCGTGTACGTGCGAACCACGTTCCCAACTGGTAACCGACATTCGGATCCACCGCCTGGTGATGGGATCAAACCGGCTGCTGCACCAAACGACGCCGGTGTGAACAACAACCCACTTTTTGCGGGGTTCGGTGGACCGTCACGACCGCGACGGGTGGATCCGTTGCACGGATTTTAAACGTGTGTGTGTGTATCAAAATATTATTTTTCATGTAAAATTCGTAACAAATAAAAAAAACAAACCATTAATAGCTACTCGTGTTCATTATTCAAAAAATTTCAATCGCCCGGCCACCGCCTGCCATAAATCATAATGTCTAGCACCAATAACATGCGCAATTCACGTGGCCTTCACCAAGACCTGATCGGGAATGGAGGTTCCGCTAGATTCGGCGAGGCGAAATCTGCTCCAGGGGGTAAAGTGTCTTCTCGTTACGTGGACTCGCTAAAACCGTGGACGGACGTGACCCGTCTCCGAACGTACACGGACTCTAGAGGCAGACCGTCGTTCACCAATACCGACACCTCAATCACGTTCACTCTCCCTAACAAACACTGGGTTGCATTGAATGACATCGAGTTCTCGTGTGACGCGACTCTAACTGTCACAAATGGCGGAGGAGCGGCTTCAACCAATCCGCGCTGGGTCAATGGATTCGGTGACGCCATTTTCAGCGAGATCAGAGTGAAAATCGGCGGACAAGAAGTGTGGAGGCAGTTGAACAACGACCGGATGAGCACGTTGTCGACTCGCCTGACCAGTCGGCGGGCTCAGGTGGAAGGGCATGAATCCATCAATTACCATGGTTACCGCCCTCTCGAGACGGCTACTGATCAGGGCGCAGCCCGGTCAGCATTGGATCTTGTCACGAGACGATTCCGCTTCCCACTTGGGCCAGTCGGGTCGTTGTTAAACAAGTCGGGTGTTTTGCCTGCCGGTGAATTAGGTGTCATTACGATTGAGCTGTATCTGAATTCAGTCGAAAACGTTGTCTGTCACGGCGCAGGGAACGTCCCAACGGCAGTCCACGATGACACGTTCAGTTACACACTTGATGATTGCAAGTTATTGTACACCGAGATCTCTTCCGCGGCATTGACTGAGCAGTTCAGACGACGTGGGGCGTGGACGCTTCACTGCAACGGGTACGACATGCGAACAAGTGGTGAAATATCGGCAAAAGATGTGTCCCTCGACTTGGAATCAGCGCACGCCAGTCTGTCTCAAATTGTCTGGTTCCGTCACGTCGAAGGATCTGATTACGAAGATTATCGATACGACAGCATGTACCCTCAAACGGACGCGAAATTGATCGAATCATGCAACCTGTACATCAATGGAGACAGACAATATGAAGATGACCTGGATGAACACGATCTGTTTCATGAGACGATGACCGTGATGCCAGTCATGAAAGGATGTGAATACATCCTGTACGGAGGCAAAGACACGACTGATGAGTGGTTCACCAACCGACAGGTCATAGCACTTGCGACCGCTACAGATGTGTCACCGGATACTCGGGCATCGATAGCTACCAACACAAACGTGAATTCGTTGCGTCTCAAGTACTCGTGCGCGTCCACGCCTTCTGCCAGTTATTTGGTCACGGCTGCGCTCGTGCACGACCACATCATTACTCTATTCAAGAATGGACGAGTGAAAGTGACCAAGTAATCAACCGCCATCTCATGCCATTATTCGAGTCATAAATCAAAAGGAAAAAAAACGCAACGAGCTTCATCGCAAGACAACACACACAGAAATCATGCCGGACTATTCTATGCTTGGACAACCTGGTTTGGTCAAGACTGACTTGCTCAGTGCTGGCATTGCCGCCGTCGGTGGGTCAATTGAGAGCAAGGGTAAAGCCAAAGGCATGGGCGCGGTGAGAGACGGAGGGGTGCAGTTGGTGTCTAGTATGGGAGGGCGCATTCTGGGGGAGTATTTTCTGGGGGATACCGCGGCTAGTGGCGATGTGGCTGCCAAACCAGCAACGGTCGGAGAAAGGAGGGTCAGGGACATCCTCGCGTTCTCCGCGTGTAACGCAGCTGCAAATGCAGCCCTTGGTCGTGGAGATTTGATTAGCAGAATGGGCAAAGCGGTGTTGTACGATGTGATAGCAAGCGCCGCTTGGCAAACAGGGGAAACGTCTGTGTTTTAATTAATCGCATCTGGTCGACAAACAAACCACACAACTCATAACAAATCCAACCTTCATTTGTGATGGACGTGAACCAATCATGGATAACGAAACGATCCGCGCTGTCTGGTATACTGTCCATCATCGGAGCTAATCAATACGTGACGACACTTGCGCCTGAAATGATAGCAGAATTATTTGTCGTTCAAACACTGTCTGATTTATTGAGCGTTAGAGTAGCCTCGTCCGTGCTACCATCCTCTATGAATCGGCTCGTGCGGGAAACACTGTCGTTCATGGCTGTCAATTGGACCATCAACGCCATGCTGACCGGGTCACACAGTGCAGCGGACAAAACGGCGACGGCCATGATGTACGACGCGATCGCAGCGATCTTTGTGGACGAAGAATGGGAACCCCCCGGCGGTGACAACGACGACGCCGATTGAATTCGGCATCCATACACACGCACAATCACACAATCGCACACACGATAATTTAAATCGAATTGCAAACAAAAAATAAGTACAAATAAAAATGACATTTTACAAAACCATAATTCGTATTTTAATTTTAATTTTAAAATGGCGCACACGACGATCGACAATGTGGTATACAATCAGTCAAACTGGGCCATGATTTGCGTGCTAGACGAAACTATCGAGTCGCCCTACCGCATCGTGGACCCAACACAGATAGACGGGTTTGGTGGGTCTACATCAACCCGTACGAAGCGGTATTTTGATGATGTGCTCACACCGCGGAAGTTTCCGTACGCAACAACCCTCCAAACGACGGCCCTTAGGCCAACGTTGACCACCATGCTGACATTGTCGCGTGAACATAGGCACACGATGGCGACTGTGTGTGGATCGACTAACATTGTCGACTTCATTGATGCAGTGATTGTGTACCCGTGGGCACCTGTGTTGACATGGCAGTCTGTGTATTGCCTGTCTGCAGACGCGCTAGACTTAATTGCTAGTGGGCGCGCGTCCATTAGTGAATCGAACAAATGGTTGATGCATTTGATCAACGTCGAAATCATTCGAATTGAAACATATAAATGGTTCGGGGCTCTAATCACTGGCAATGGTGTTGTGCCTTCATCTCCAGTGCAACTGTCACGGGATTTCGATTCGCTACAGTTCGTGGAAAAACTCCACGCGGTATGGGAGCTGTCACCCGCGTTGCCTCCATTGCCACCATTCTTGGCCGCACCACCAATAGACGGGAGGAGAACTGACCCTGCGGCGTACCTGAGGAACAGAAACGCACGAAAATCGACTGGGCAATATTACTTTTTAAAGAACGTCATCCACATCATCCTGACCAGATCGGTCCAATGGTTGAGAGAACGACATTTGTCTACATGGCGCCATGTTTGGTTCGGGGCAGATGGTTCTTCTGGTCCGGTGCAGTATGGCGATGCGATTTTGAATCTAGAGAATTTAAACATGTTGGAACCGTCTGACATGTCTGACTACTCGGTTTCGTCGAGTGTGTCAGAATGGTCATCCACTACAGACGACTATGATGCAGGCGAAGAGGTCGAACTGACGGATGCGGAGGTCACTAACAACTCCAACCCGATACCAGGGTATGATAGCACAGAGATGGCAGAAGAGCTAGATTTCGCTGAAAAGTATGGCCAGAAGGTATTCGACACCTACCCAGCCAATGAACTGATTAGCGATATGAAGCAGATCCCGGGAGGGCGTAGAATAGTAAATGAAATGCTGGACGGGTACTCTTCGTCTTCTTCTGGTGATTTCGACGTTGATCAAGTATTTCGTGATGCGCTATCGGAAAGGATGAACGATGGGGGCAACACCGGTGATTTACGCGATTGGGAAGCGCAACAGGAATTAGTTGAACCAGAGGCGAAATACATGCCTGATGCATCCGAACTAAAATCACGCACGACTGCGATGTCAGACACAATGAACAACAGCAGACCCATTCCGTCCTTGACTGACGAAAAGACCGAGTCCAAATTACCGGTGTCTATGCGGCCCAATAGTGATAGTATTTTGCGGGATGGGGACTATTTCAACGGAGAATGGAGTCCGTACGAACCACCTGAAGATCTGGTGGAGAATGTGACCTACTGGGATCCTCGGTTGCAACGAGAAATCGAGCTACCACCCCGGCCACCGGATGGGGAATTTGACCGTTGGAAACTTTACAGATACGACCGTGAAGGTTGGCTCAATTTACGGGCGTCGGAAAGAGACAGCGTGCCAATGTACGTTGACCCGGACTCAGAATTTTGGGATCAACTTGACTTCAAAGGAAGGGTGATCCCATCTGAACGAGACATGGACGCTTGGGAGGCAGAGGTCGGACCTTCTATTGAGGATGGCGACAGTTGGTGGGAAGGTGGGGTGTTTGGGTCAAGCGGTGTGCTTGGTCGAGTAGGCGCGGCTGTTAGGAACGGTGAAAATGTCTCCGAGGTAGTGCAAGCAATGGGGGTTGAGTATGCAATGGACATGGTTGTTGCGTACGCCATTTTGGGTAAAGGAGAAGAAATCATTGACTCGGTCGAGGAGTTGGTGCACCACATTCGATTCGGTAAAGATGGACCAAATACGGCAAGACCCACACATGCAAAAGTGGTAGAAGACAGACTCCCACTCCCTCCATTCATGGATGCAGTGCCGGTGTACCCGTCTGAACCACAAAAAGACCAGGAAGACCCCAATGACACCGACACGACAACAACTGGATCATGGTGGGAATGGATGTATGGCGACGCATACACACCCACAACTCAAACGACTGAAATCAACGACAGTGACATGGGGTACGACGAAATCAAGCTTTTGGAGCATTATGCGGACAACGCGTACGCTCGGGTTAGTGCACTGGTGGCATCCATCCGGGCATTGCCTCCAGATGTGAGAGCGACGCAAATGACGGTGGACGGGCGCACTATGACTGGAGATGAATGGATCAGTCAAATTGCAAACGCGCTGGCCATGTATGCACCTGGTACATGGGCACCACGTGCTTCGTACCTAATGGGGGAATCGTCAGCGGAAACTTACAGCATGGCTCTCAACGAGAAGGCAACTGGTTTTAATCAACTCGCAGACCAAATGGCGGCCGAGTTGGCCGCTCTAAATGTGGGTTCCACTGGCACAAATGCGAACGACACCACATCGCCCACTGCGAAATCAACAAAGTCTCGCCGCACTGCCAACGCACTTGTGTTAGCTGGGACTGTGGCTGTCATTCTATATGCACTGGCCAGACAACCCTCCAGCAATAAAAAGCAGAAAAAGAGGAAGCGCTAGAATGAAACTGTTTGTTTAAAATTAAAAATTACACCGAAATGTCCACACCAATTAAAAACAAAAATTATTTTGAAACGTTTAATGATTTACTAAATTAATGATACAAGGAACAATTAAAAAATTCACATTGCGTATGGGAGTTCGCCGCCGTCAGGGCCGTCCACTGGCATGCCAAAATCAGGAGAATCTACGTCACAAGAAATCCACTCGCCGGGGTGGTGTCGCTGTGCAGTCATTCGGATCTCCTCATCGAGAGTGTGGATGTTGTCATCGTCAATGAAGGTGATGAAGTCATCAGAAGACTCCCAGCCCTTCCATGCAACTTGCCACTGCGTCGACACCCATCTGATCATCAAAATAACATACACCGCGTCGGCTGGTCCATCTTGGTCGTCCCCGTCGTCAGAGTCGTCGGATTCGTCCGCCATGGGGTCGCTCCTGAAAAGAGATGAAGGTTGGAGACGATCTTGCTTGACATCAATGCTGTCTGACAGCAGGTGGCGGGGCAGCAGTGAAGGAACGGGGTCTCGAACGCGCTTTCTCGGGGATTTGCAGTCTTCAGTCTTGATGACAGGCACCAGCAGCACGGGGGATTCACATCCATCTTCGACCTTGACAGACTTGACGTTGTTGAAACCTTGTGGCTCCGGCTTGGGCAATGCGTCGAAACCGAAAGGGGCAGCTTCATTGAACATCTCTTGGTTGTACGGGAAGTCTTCGGTGGGGTAGTCTTGAGTGTGAAATCGGCGGGTCATGTTGCAGAAGAAAATGGAAATATGCCTCGAAAATTTTACAGGTCGGGTATATAACGCAATCTGCCTGCACGCAGACCACCGTCACGAAAAAGAGCTGGTGACACACCAGACCGGTCACTTTCACTTTTTTTTTTGTTTTCATCCACATTTTGGCCCATTTTGACCCATTTTCGACCTCACTTCCTGTAGTCTGTGTTGATCAGACCCCCATCGAGTGGGGTCTTTTATGAAAGACTACAACACAATGAAGACTATCTGAAAGTTTGGGCAAGTTTTTTTCAGCACAGACGGAGTACGGTGAAATTGAAAAACATTTGCTCACAGGGAATCTGGGGGCCTCTCACAGACTTGTTTTTGCATGCATTTTGACCCATTTTCGACCTCACTTCCTGTAGTCTGTGTTGATCACACCCCCATCGAGTAGGGTCTTTTGTGAAAGACCACAACACAAGGAAGACTATCTGAAAGTTTGGGAAAGTTTTGTTCAACACAGGCGGAGTACGGTAAAATTGAAAAACATTTGCTCACAGGGAATCTGGTGGGCCCATCACAGACTTTTTTTTGAGTTTCTGTTGTTTGTGGTACATGGATACCACAGAAGACCCGAACCCAACCGCTTTTATGTTTTTTGACGACGGTGCCACCCCATTTGTTCTGAAATCGTTCAACACTTGTTGCAATCGGAGAAGTTTGTTTGCTGTCCCATCTCTGTACCTGCTCACTCTAGGCCACAGCATTTTGCTTCCGTCCAATTTACTCACGGTCGAGTGGGTAGCAAGTGACGCGTCTGCGTGGGCTTCGTCCATGTGTAACCCTCTGGTGTTCTTGACTTTCTCCAACTTGTCCACACGATCCTGCAATTCTGACAATAGTTTAAGGGCCGTGTCACCCAATTTCAGCTTGATGATTTTGTTCATCTTCAGATTGATGTAATTACGACTGGTGCTAGAAGATGAGTGTCCTAGAACGGTTTTAACCCAAAACAAGTAAGGGACTGGCGGATCGAATTCTTGATATGACAAATTTGGGTATATCTTTCGCATTAGACGAGACCCCATTGTTTTCTCATTCATGTGACCCGTGACCCAAGTCATGGATGCTATCAGGTTGTTCACGCGCTTGATGTACTTTGCTGTCATCGACGTTCTGGCCTTTTGGTCGATACGTGACGGTTCTGCGACCAGTTTGGCGTAAGATGAGTCAGTATTTTTGAGCTGGTCTCTCAACACAGCGACCCGATGTTGAAATTGAGACGGAGTGAGAAACAGTGGTCTGAACCATCTGCGCTTATTGGCGGGTAGAGTGACAGTGTCGGCAAACTCCTGTATTGACACGTTTTTTCTGTCACCGTAATCGGCATACGCCCTTCTTATCCGAGTGGTAATACTACCCTCCTTTGCAACTGGTGTTTGGTTGATGTACGCATCCATTGGTTCTATGATATGTTTCGATAGGTCATCTGGTTCTGCGCCTGTGTCATCTTCTGTTGTGTAATACTCAGATATCAGCAACACTTCTATCAAACGAGACCCAGAACACAATAATAAGAACGCGACTCGACCCTCAATGGTTTTAGCGTCCTTCAACACCAATGCGTTCTGTCGTATGCAAGCTTCGTCCACGCGGATTGGATGGCTGTTGTTGTGAGCTAGTACGGATTCACGCTTTGTCGCAATCGTCTTCTGTCTGTCCACAGACAGTTTTGTGGTTGGCGCCAACTCTTGTCTTAGCTGACCAAGAACACCCTTGCTTATGTTCAGGTGGTTGATCACTTCGGTGTTGAATTGGCTTCGCCATTGGTTCAGTTGATCGGATCTGTCCTCGGTGAACAAAACTTCTGTGATGATGGCAACCATTCTGGCCACCTCTTTAACATTATCAACGGTGGTAAGCGCTTTTGACACTTGCCGTAAACACGTCTTCGCCGTAGTGCATCGGTTGCTTAGATCGGGGTACACCGCTTCAATGGAAGCCAACAGACTTTGACTGTCAATGGCACCTTTCGTCGATTTTGCTTCAGGGTTTTCCCGTTTGTAAACAGCCAAATTGTGTAACACTTCATCTCGCACCAACACCAGGTTTGTATTCTCCTCGAAGTCATATTCACCTTCGCCGACCACAGATTCTAAGAACTCTACAAAGTCCACATTAGTTTCATCCGGTACCACCCATAATGGGTTAGGTGGGGGTCGAGCCTTCGCAGACCGGTAACCTTTGGCCTTTTTTGTGTACCCATGTTGATGTGCAGGGTCAGCATCTAAAATTTCAGCGGGTGTCAGCTTCCGTTTTTTTTGGGGCATTGTGATTGTGGGTTGTTTGGGATAATGACGCGATGAAATGACGGTAAAATTACAAATATGACGGCAACAACCATCATGATAATTTTGCCGTAATCGATGACGAATCACAAACAAAAAATTACGACTATGACAGTTACTATGATCAACATGCCATCTGATGTCCTGTTCCACATTGACACGTTTGGAGTGTCTACTCTGAATGAAGTGTCTACATGGTTTCGGCGAGAAAGCAAGAAGTGGTCAAAGTCCAGGCGTTCGTCCCTGCTGAATGACGGGTACCTATCTCACGAGGATGGTGTGATGTATGTGCGCAAAGTACTATCAGACCCTAACAGAAGATTAATATTCTCACGCACAACGATGCTGAGACAAATGTGGCGAATCGGTCTAGAGCACGTGGACAAACGAGACAATGACGCGCGAAGGGAACCGAACGATCACACTAAATGCCTTGTAGACGTGATTGGTAGAGAGGCTTACCATCTTAGTTCTATGCACATGTGTCTAATTCTCGCTGCGATCGAACTAAAACGACCGTGGGCCCTGAAGAGATTGCTCCGCATGAACGCTTATCACATCAGTATGCGACGAGCGGTCCGAACCGACAACCGCGAAGTCTCCACAAGCGATATCAGACGAGGAGGTGGTTGGACTGCTTTCAACGAGACCAACATGCCAGCATCTATGTTCATGTTTGACAGTGTCATGGATGAGGATTTTGACATGATATATCTGTTAGCCCCGTATGTCTGCAGCGAGCGCGTACCCCTGTCCCTTATAAACTGTTGTTTGTATGTTGATGCGATGACGGTGCTGTTGTATCTGGTGTCCCATTATGAAGTCGATTTCACCATCGGTGAGGCTGTCCGAATCGTAGTCCGAGCATTCGATGCACCCAAGTGCCTTCCCACCGTGCTGACCATGACGGATCTATCCGAGCAGGCGTTAAATGAAATCATAGCACGACACGGGGCCGACATACACCCGGACGCGTGGAGTGCTATGGTCGACCACGCCACAGCGCGAAAGTTCAAGTTCCTCCCGTTGCGGGTGCTTCCTGATGGAGTGGACGAAGTGAAGGATGAGTACTCGAGCGATGAGACGTTATACAGATATTAACACCCCATTTTAATTTCAATTTGTTTACCTATATAAAATCAAGCCACATTTTCTAATCAACCGTCTCACATCAAAAATAAGCCGGAGGTGCGTCCTGGGTGTTATGAGTGGTGGATTTGAAAACAGTAAGTGAGTTCTCAAAA
>Ga0208543_1000227_pt1 | contig 19935 bp, 27 predicted proteins | sample DEB08_DNA_14_FD_185497 | JGI IMG/M metagenome (GOLD analysis project Ga0208543, IMG submission 185497) | Aqueous microbial communities from the Delaware River and Bay under freshwater to marine salinity gradient to study organic matter... | ecosystem: Environmental > Aquatic > Marine > Coastal ...
GTCGAGGTAACGGCCGTGGTGAGCTCGTAATCAGAGAAGCCGAGCTGCTTGCCGCCCATCAACTCAGTCCTGACCTGCGATTACGACCTCATTTTCCCGCAGTTGGGCTGGGTTTTCCAGAGTCTCCTTAGATCGAGATGTTCAACATACAGGTGGCATTCGAAACTGCTTTGTTGTGTGCAGATGTCTTCGGCGTGGAGGGTGATCACATTGTTGGCAATCGTGACCCCTTCCGGTTGACTGAAAGTGGTGCTGTCCTGAGAACGTACACAGACAATCCCTTCGTCTGGACATTGTGCGTGAAAAGTCAAATGCGCTGAACTGAGCGTATTGGAAGTGCTGTCTCCATCGCTTTCAGTGTTATCAGTGCTTCCGCTTTCAGCAGTGCTTCCGTCGATAACAACCCTTTCGCTGTCATCGAAACTCCAGATCCTTGGGAGTCCGTTGTTACCGACATCGAATGCATTGTCCTGAACAAACAGGGATCCCAGAGGCAGTCCTCGATTGAGTGTGGGCCAGATTTTGTCGCTCAGTTCATTGCTCTATGCATTCACCAGGTCCTTTCTTTTGAGGATGTTGCAATCAATTGTGTCGAATCCTGATGCGTCGGTCATGTCCAACAGGATCAATCCTGGGCCTTCTGCACCTGTGTGATCGGTAACGCGGGAACCCACGAGTTCCATGTAATTCCCACCCATCACGGCCCAGTCCTTTTCAGCGGGAACGATGGATTGCACGTAAAGAGATCGCCGGAGCAGGGTTCAAGCCAGATAGCTATCGGTGGTTTGATTGTCACGTTTCACGATCCCCTCCACTTCGAAGATGCCCTCTCCGATCCCGCCTTTGCCTGGGCTGGAGGAACCCCTCAGGCGATAGAACAGCTGGATGGGGGCTTTGCCGTCGTTGCGTTGGGAGGTTCCTTCGGTGATTTGAACGCCGGAGCCTGTTCTCGGCCAATCCGCTGCTTGTGATTCGGGAACTCGGTTGCTGATATCGGTGCAGAGTTCTTCCAGTTTGGGAGAAGAGGCGTCAGCACTGCCAAGAGCCTCCCATAGCCAGACGTCGCCGCTATCGGGCTCAACGTTGTCGAGAGTTAATAAATAACCGCGGTAATTATCGGGATTATTGTTATTCAGGGTTTCGAGAATGCGGTTGAATCCGTTTAGCGCGGCCGTTTCCGCCATCTGTTGATAACTCTCGAGCGCACCCAGTTTTCGGGTCATCAATTGCCTGGCGAGCAAGCCACTGGCACCGGCGAACAGCACCATTCCCATCATTAAGGCAGTGACCATCGCCAGGCCCTGCTCTTGCTTGGCAATGCGTTGCACGCATCGGCTTTGGGAAGGGAGGAATGAACGGCGGCGTTTGCTCATGGTTCAGGGGCAGGTGAGATCGGTAGTGGCGGCGGCTGTTGTTCCATCTCCGGTTTGAATATTGCTGGCTCCTGTCCGAACATTGATGCAGCCGAGCACATTGAAACCGCTTGCTTTGGATTCAGTTGGGGTTGCCGTGAACACGTATCTGGGCTCTAGCCCTCCTCCAGTGGCAGTAAGGGTGTAGTTGGCTCCGGGCAGTGTGATCTCCGAAAAGGTTGCTCCGGAAGCAACCCCTGTGTCCGTCATGAAATCCCGCCTGAAGTCATTCCATCCATTCGGCAAAATATTGTCTTCTTCGTCGTAAGTTGTTATCACTAAATCCATCGCTTGGGTCACGGTTGTGACTGTTTCCCGCTGATGTGTGCGTTGCATTTGGCCTATGAAGCTTGGAAGTGATATGGAACTCAGAATCCCGATGATGGATACCGTTACTAGCACTTCTGACATGCTGAAACCGGCACTTTGAACTACAGAGTTTGTGGAATTTATCAGGCTTCACCTCGACCTCAATTTCTAAATTTTGCTTCAATGGTGGGAACCCTTAATGAATGACGCCTGAGAGTTTTGTGATAATCTATTGATTAATTGGCGCCTCATTCATTTTATTTGTTGTGTATTTTGCGATGATGTGAGAAAATCGTAAATATTGAAAATTTGCTTAATATGCTTTGATTAGCATTTACGAGAATTTTCCTCCTGTCTGGTTGTGTAGGAGGATTGAATGTTTTTTTTGGCTTTTTGGATTGCCGTAAAAAGGCAGCCTTCGGACTGCCTTTTTGTCTAATTTTAATGCTACTATTATTATGCACAGGTTGGCGCATCAGGCGCTGCTTCGGTGGAGGTCACGAGTTCTCTGGATCCAGTTGTTGAATTCACGCAACCGGCTGCAAAGTATTCACCAGCCAGGTCATCTTTACCTGTGGCGGATATAGCAAGTACTCCAGTATTACCGGCATCGGTGGGTGCGGCAATCGTGCAATATTCGGACGTTGTTGTTTCATTCTCGGCTTGAGCCACGGCGCTAGCAAGAGCTTCAACCTTGTTTCCAGCAGCGTCGGCGCCAAAGGCTGAAAGGATTGATCCCACTTTCGTGGTGCATTCAGTTGCCTTGGCTTTGTTGGCCTGGCCCAGGAAACTCGGAAGTGCTATTCCTGAAAGGATTCCAACGATCACAATCACGACCATCAGCTCCACAAGGGTGAAGCCTTTTTCCAGAAGATTGCGACCTTTTTTGCGGTTGAGAAGGGACAGCTGAAGACGGCTCTTGAGAGTAGTCATGATTGTTCGTTGAGAGAGAAAACGGATCGGTGCACGTCGTGCCCACAGATCAATCATTCCCCCGGCCAGTGGCCGATAAAGAAGGAAACGGCTAGAGCTTGCAAAGAAGGTTCTTATGTAAAGAATGTTTTGAATCACCCTCGTCCGTTGCCATCCCTCCGGATTTGGCTGCAGTCTTCGGCCTTGCTCACGGTGATCGCTGGCTAAGCCGTGCTTCTGGCGGTTCATTCTGCCTTTGCCACGGCCCAACGGAACAACAACCATCAGGATCTGGCGGCTTCTATTGCCCGCCTTCTTTCCCTGCATTCCACCGCAATTGCCCCTCCCAGCAACACACAACTTCATGTGGAGCTGCAGCCTGCAGGACCTGCCTTGGCTCCCCAGCTGCAGGAATTCACAGGGAATCAGCAATGGTTGGTGAGTCGTCGCCGTTTGCCGGAGCCGATCGACGGGTTGGATTGGCTGGAGCTGCGTCAGAACGTCACCCGTTCTCTGCAGCAGGAGCGTTTGAGTCAGTTGCTGCTGATCGCAGCAGCCGGTGTGTCGATCCTGCTCACATCCCTGTTGCTGCGTCCTGTGTTGTATCGCGGCCTGGTGATCCCTCTCAATGCCCTTGTGGATCAACTGCAGGCCCTGGAGGCGAACACCCTGGGTCAGGACTTGGTGGATGCCGAGCTTCAGCCGCAGGAGTTGCGGCCGATCGTGCTCGCCTTCAATCAGCTGCAACAGCGATTGGCGGCGGCCTGGCAGCGGGAGAAGGAGTTTGTGGATGGTGCCGCCCATGAGCTGCGCACCCCGATCACCGTGATTTCCGGTCATGCGCAACGGCTCAACCGTGACCTGCTCCCCTCTGCCACGCAGCGCTCTGCAGCTGTGATGGCTTCAGAAGCGGAGCGGATGGCCAGCATTCTTGATGCGCTCAGGGATCTTTCACGCCTTGATTCAGGTCGATTGCCTTTGCAGATCGAAACCCTGGATGCCGAGGAGCAGCTGCTGATGGCCTACGAGCGCTGCTTCGCTGCTGCAGCTGATCGCTTGCGGCTTCCGCCACCCAGATCAGAACCGGTGCTGCTGTTCAGGGCCGATAGCCAGCGCCTGCAGCAATGCCTGAAGGCCCTGATCTCCAATGCCATGCTCTACAGCCCAGGCCTGGTGCAGTTGCAGGCTGAGTGGAGAATCGATCAGGTGGTTCTGCATGTTCTGGATCATGGACCCGGCATCCCAGAAGCGGAGCGTGAGCAGGTTTTCAGGCGGTTTGCACGGGGAGCGATGGCCGGTCCAACCCGAGGGGTGGGGCTTGGGCTGGCCCTGGTTGATCAGTTGCTTCAGGCGATGGGAGGGGCGTTATCGATTCGCGATGCACCCGGTGGTGGTGCCGATGTTCAATTGCAGTTCAGGGTTGTGTCTCATCCACCCGCGCCATGAAACCAACCCCCTGGATGGTGTGAACCAGGGGGGGGCGAACCCTGTTGCTTGAGTTTGCGGCGCAGATAGCCCAGATACACATCCAGGGTGTTGGGGTCGCCCACAAACGGTGCTCCCCAGACCCCTTCCAGGATCGCTTGCCGGGTTAACACCTGGCCTGAGCGCTCCACCAGGAAGTGCAGCAGATCAAATTCCCGTTGCGACAGCGACAGTGCCTTGTCCTTGAAGCGCACAGCACGGCTGAGCACATCGATGCTCAGGTCTCCGAGCGAGAGCGTCTCGCTTTGTTGTTCCGCTTTTTCCACGTGCCCGCGTCTCAGTCGGGCACGTACCCTGGCGTGGAGTTCCTTGAGCTCAAACGGTTTGGTGAGGTAGTCGTCTGCCCCCAGATCCAGGGCCTGCACCTGTTCGTCCAGATCGTCATGGGCGGTCAGCATCAACACCGGTGTCTGGTCACCGCTGCTGCGCAGCCGCCGGCAGATTTCAATGCCATCAAAGTCCGGCAGTGTCCAATCCAGAATGAGGAGATCAAACCGGCTCTGACGCAGGTGTTGGAGTGCTTCGGTGCCGTTGATCGCGCCGATGCACTCCGCCTGTTCACGAGAGAACTCATCCAGCAAAAATTGCAGCAGTTCTGGATCGTCATCAACGACGAGCAGCCGGGAGCGGGTCTCCTGCAACAAGGTGCTGGCACCATCTGCCGAAACCCTACGTTGATGGTTGGGGGAATGTTTGAAACCGTTGCGTTGATTCCTGTGGTTTCGTGGTTTGGCAGACGCCCACCCTCCCAATCCGGCTTCGTGATGCCGTTGGCGATCACCGCTTCAGCGGTGTTGTTGCTGGGCAGTGCCTCGATCCATACGCTCAGCCTCCAGAAACGCTTGCGGCTCCATGCCTCTGGTCAGAGAGAGCAAAGTGCTGATCAGTTGCGCTCTGCGGCCCAGGCCTTTGTTGTTGCTTCCCGTGGGCCTCAAGCTTGTTTGCTGCAGTGGCCATCGCATGATTGGCCTGCTGCCGTTCACGATTGCAAAGCATCCGATCCATCCCAGCTGAGTCGTGGTGTGGTGGGAGAGAAGCTATGGTCCCTGCTCGATTGGACTCCCCATGGTGAAAACGGGGCGTTGCGATTGCAGTTAGCGGATGGACGAACTGGTCGTTTCCGACTTGCGCTTGATCCTCTTGCTCCTGCGGTCCTGGGCATCAGTGATGTGGGGTTGCAGGCTCGCGTTCCTCAGCTGAAGGGTGAGTGATGAGCTTGCTTGAAGTGCTGGTCTCATCGGTTGTGTTGGCTGGAAGCAGCAGTGCCGCCCTCGGCGTATGGAATCAGGCTGCCACTGAAGTTCAACGCGCCATGCAGTTGGATGCGCTTGCTCTTCAGTTGGAGACGGCGAGGATCGCGACTGATCGTTGGCTTCAGTCGGATGAGGCATCATCTGCCGTGATTGATTCCAGCTCGCCTGATTGCAGGTTTAACCCTGAAGCCTTAGAGGCAGCTGTTGCTGAGCGCTTGCCGCTTGGATCTGATGTGAGCAGCCGTTGGAGTGTTGATCCCCAGGGCCTTGGCCATTGGCTTGAGCTCAGTGCGACTTCTCAGCACGTAATGCCTCCATTCAAGAGGCGTTTGCTGTTGTCGCCTGCTGCCTATGGCCTCTGCAAGCAGGAAGAGGTGAGTTCATGAGCTTGATTGAGCAAATCATGGTGGTGAGCTTGGTGGGGATGTTGGCGTCGATTCCAGTCGTGACGGGTCGCGGCGATCGCGATCAGCTTCAGCTCGATGCCAGTGCGCGCCGCTTGCAGAGCGGTTTGGACCGGGCCCGGAGCATTGCTCGGCGTGAGCAGACCGCTTGCGGACTTTCCCTGAACGAAGAGGGATTCATGGCTCCTGATGATGGGATCCTGCCGGTTTCTCTTCCTGCCTGTCCTGGGATTGGGATGGCCTTGCAGGAAGCGTTTGAACAGGGGCCAATCGAGTTGAGCACCAACTTGCCCCCGGTGTTGCGCTTCACCGCCAACGGTTTGCTCTTGGATGGTGGAATTGCGGTGCTCAGTCATCAGCGCTTGGCAAAAGCGCGTTGTTTGGTGGTGAGTTTGCCCTTGGGCGTGAGCCGGATTGGTTCCTATCAGGCCCCTCTTCCATCTGATGGAGGGCGTCTGCTTAGTAGCCGTTGTTTGCCAGATGTCGCTGCGAGCTAAGCCGATGATCAAGCGAATTTCCGAAACACGAGCTGAGAAAGGCTTCACGCTGATCGAGCTGATGCTTTCGCTCAGCCTTGGGAGCCTGCTGTTTGTTGTGATGCTGCAGCTGATTGGTGCTGATCTACGCCTCGGCAACACCATGGCGAGTCGGTTGCGTGAATCAGCGCAGCAACGCCAAACCTTGGAGTTGATTCGAGGTGAGTTGGCGATTGGAACTGGCTGGGAGGTGGATCCTGTTAATTCCGATCAATGGTCCTGCGGCATGGCTGGCCGCCAGCCCGTGCTCGCCATCGGCCTGGATTCCAGCAAGTTCCAGGTGTCTGCTCCAACCATTGTTTACAGCGTGGGAGCAGCGCCTTCAGCGATTTGGCGCGGGCAGGTGTTGATGCGCTGCGGGCCTGCCTACGGCCTTGATGGTGTGATCAAACCAGGGGGAACAGCTCAAAACCGCGTTCTTATTGATGGCTTAGCCAAGGACGATTTGGGGTTTCAAGTCCGCCAGGATCCTCACTCCAAGGTGCTGCATCTCTCGTTGGAACAGGAGGCTGATCATGGCTCCAAACGCCTTCGCTCTGCTGCCGTGTTCTGAATCAAGTGCTTTCTACTTAATCGTTGAAATAGACCTTGATTCTGATCTTCACCCAGCGCTTGTATGGAAACACTCTCCAGAATCGCCATAACCCCCAGGCCAGTAGCCAGCCAAACAGGCCCACCACCAGTCCCACCAGGAATGAATGTCCAACCAAAAAGGGTCCGCTGTATTCCAAGTGAAACAGTTCAACCAAAAAAGCAGAGGAAACTGCCACCAAATAGGTGGGAATTTGCGGGTGCTGATTGGTTGGAGTTTGCAAGTTTTTTGAGCCTTATTCACTCAACTCTAGGTATGTGCCCAGTGCAGGTCTTCCCTTGTCACACCAGTGTCAGACTGCATCGATGCCTTCTGCTTGGTCAAGCTTTTCAGCTGCAGGTACAGGCATGAACAGGAAGTAGACTTCCACGCTCATGGCTGCCAGGGCCAGAAAGAGGTGATCAATCCAGCCGTTGCGCACTCCCATGCCCATGAAGGCAATCCAGGTGTTGATCACCACCATCACGCTTAGGAACGTGCTCAAAATGAAGCTAATAAAATGATTGAGACGTTTGCGTTGGGTCCAGAGACTCACTAACAGGGGCAGCAAGATCAGGGTGGACGTTGCATGCAGGATTTGCATGCTCAGATCACTATGTAAATGCGGAGTAATGGCTGCCCATAAATTCACAGGAATCAGCAGGGAACAAAAAATTAAGTAATAGATCATCATCACGTTGCACTCGCCGTTGACGTTGGTTTCGGAAGGATCACGGAGAAGCAGCTTCCCTCTCCTTCTTTGCTTTGCACGTGCACTTTCCCTCCCATAGCGGACATCAGCAGGGCCACAACAGACAGCCCGAGCCCGGTGCCGCTGCTGCCTGAGCTGTTTTTAGCCCGATGAAAGCGCTTGAAAATATGGGGGAGATCACTCTCCGGAATGCCGATTCCTTCGTCTTTCACATCGATGACGATCCCATTTGGATGAGGATAAAGAATCAGCGAAATCAGAGAGTCTTCTGCGGAGTATTTGGCAGCGTTATCGATTAAATCCAAGAGCACTTGTTGGAGGCGACCAGGGTCAGCTAGTGCCTCACTGTTTTCATCAATAGGAATGTTGTTGAGCACTTCAAGCCTGCGATCGGTGAGATTGCTTTGGCTGAGATCAGCCACTTTCTCCACTAAGGGCCCAAGATCCACCACTTCTTGGTTGAGTTGGAGTTGGCCGGAGTCCCCGCGCGAGAGGTCGAGGAGATCGTCGAGCAGCATCCGCATGCGAATGCTTTCCTCTTCTGCCGTTTTCAGTCCGCGACGTTCGTCGTCGCTTAACCCCTTGCTGCGTTTGATTGTGCGATGCAGATACCCCTGAACAATGGTGAGCGGTGTTCGCAACTCATGGCTCACGGCACTCACAAAGCGCTGCTGATCATTCCATGACAGCGCCAGCCGTTCCATTAATTCGGAATAGGTCCTTGCCAGTTGCCGCACTTCCTTTGGTGCCGCCGTCATCTCTGGAATCGGATCTTGATTGAGGGTGTCGGCGGTGAGGGCGGCACTGCGCTCACTGAGATGCAGCAGAGGCCTCACGATCCGTCTCACCATCACGGTGATCGTGATCAGTGAGAGCAACATCGATCCCACCCCGATAGCAATCATCCAACCCAAAAATTCGTTTTGGATGCGGCCCGAGTCAATCGCTTTGGCACTACTCCAAAGCCGTTCCCCTGTGGGATAGGAGCGACCAAGCAACGTGAGGTAATCCGCGCCTTCAACGCTGATCAGCCGAGTTTTGGGATCCTGTTTGTGAGCCTGCATGGTGGCTCTCATCATCTTTTGAGGGATGGCGATGGGGCCAAGCGTTGGCAGCACGAGGCGTCCATCTGCCAGCTCAATCCAGAGGGTGGTGCGCACGCTGGAGTGATCGCGCAGCGCCTGGCGCACTTCCTCCTCAATCGTTGGGCTCCAATCGCGGGCTGAATGGCCTTGGCCGAGGTGCCGATGGGCCACCAGGTTGTTGTTCAGATGGTCCGCATTGGCCTGCAAATCCGCTTCTCCGTTGCGGATTTGATTGCGGTTACTCAGCCAGAGCCCTGTGGTGGTGGCCCCAGTGAATCCGATCAGCACGGCGGTGTAGGTGGCCAGCTGAAGTTGGCCCTCAAGGCTTCCAAGAAGTTTTGATCGCCAGTTGGACCCAGATGCCACGAAATCGGTTCTCAGCGTGATTGCCTATTTCCCTGAGATTTTGGCAGCTGGACCAGGGAGAATGAAACCCCTAGCGCGTTCTCTTGCCTTGAGTTTTGCGGTCTCTCCCTTAGGCATTGCACGGCCCACCCTCTCGGCTCGCATGGCCCGATGGGGGCTTGTGATTGTGGGGATCTACATCGCCGTTGCCCTGCTCACGCCTGTGTTGATCAGTGTTGGCTTCCTTCCGGATCCCAATGCCGGTTTGGACAATGCGATCTATGCACCGCCGTCTCCGCAGCATTGGTGTGGCACCGATCGGCTCGGCCGCGATGTGTGTGTGCGCACACTGCAGGGGAGTGGTGTGGCGCTTCAAGTGGTGCTGCTGGCGGTTGTTCTTGCCTTGGTGGTGGGAGTGCCGGTGGGCATGATCAGCGGCTACCTGGGGGGCGGGGTCGACCGGGTGCTGGTTCTGCTCATGGACACCCTTTACACCTTGCCGGTGTTGTTGTTGTCTGTGGTCTTGGCGTTTCTGCTGGGCCGAGGGATTCCCAATGCAGCAGCAGCCTTGTGTGTGGTGTACATCCCCCAGTACTTCCGGGTGGTGCGCAATCAAACGGCCCAGGTGAAATCGGAGCTGTTCGTGGAGGCAGCACAAACCCTTGGTGCTGGTCCCATCTGGATCCTGCGGCGCTACCTGTTCCGCAATGTGATCACCTCCGTGCCCGTTTTGCTCACCTTGAATGCTGCTGATGCGGTGTTGGTGCTCGGCGGCTTGGGCTTTCTCGGCCTGGGCTTGCCAGAAACGGTGCCGGAATGGGGGAGTGATCTCAATCTTGCGCTTGCGGCTGTGCCCACGGGCATCTGGTGGACGGCCCTCTACCCAGGATTGGCGATGTTTGTGCTGGTGCTGGGTTTGTCGTTCCTTGGAGAAGGACTCGAGTCTTGGGTGAGCAGTACGGGGCGCGACGCGGCAAACTGAAAATAGTTGGTGTCTCGCGCATGACGCTCTGGGCCACATTGCTGTTGCTTGGCCTGATGACCTACCTGTGGTTGGCGGGGCGCAGCAATCCCGATGACGTGATCGGTCTTTTAGAGCAAATCCTGGCCATCACCCTTGGCTTGGTGGTGCTGTTCATCGGACGTAGTTTGTTCCTGGAAGTGCTGGTGCTGGTGTTTGCCCTGCGTTTGCCCGCTGCCCGGCGCAACCATCCTGTGGTGGCACGCTCCAAGGCTGGAAAAGATATGTTGATGCCGTTCTAACCCCCCTGCCTGAGGTCATATCTTGGTTAGCAGCGCAGTTTTGCGTTGCGTGGAAGCTCTTCTTGAATCTCCCCCTCCGCGTTGAGGGTTGGATAAGCCCTTTCTCGTTCGCGGCACCACAGGGCAACGTCGGGATAGGCCCACTCGAACAACAGATTGTCGTAGTTCTCTGCTGGAATTCCCTCCCCATCGGATGGGGCAAGTCCAGCCGCTTCCCGCTGACGCAGTGCCTCAAACAAGAGGGTGGCAGTGGCCACCGACACGTTGAGCGACTGCACCATGCCGCGCATCGGGATGAACACGTCGGTGTCCATCAGCTTGGTGGCGTTTTCGCTGAGTCCCCATTTCTCTGCGCCCAATACAAAGGCGCTAGGACCGGTGAAGTCACAGTCGCGGTAATCGACCGCATCCACGCTCAGATTGGTGCCATACAGGTGAAAGCCCCTGTCTTTGAGTTGTTTAACAGCTGCCTCGATGTTGGGGTGGTCATGCAAGGGCACCCAGCGTTGGCTGCCTTGGGCCGTGCTGTTGTACGTGCGTGACCGGCCACTGAGGCTTACGGCATGGGCTTCCAGCACGCCAACCGCATCGCAGCTGCGCAGGATGGCAGAGAGGTTGTGGGGTTTGTCCACGTGCTCGACCAGAACGGTGAGGTTGGCCATGCGTTGGTTCAAGACCGCACGCAACCGCTCGAAACGACGGGGAAGGATGGGCATGGCGCATCGTTCTCTATCCCTGAGGGTATGGGATGCCGCTCTCGGTCACATCCAGACGCATCGCGGGGCGGGTTCAGTCATCGATTCCCCGTTGGTTTGCAGAACGATGGAGTTGTTGCTTCTCACTCCATGAAACGCGCCGGGGTCGCTGTTGCTTTGATGTTGATGTCGGCTGCTGCTGCCACTGCACCTGCTTTTGCAAGGCCGAAAAATAGCTATGACGCTCAATCTGCCTATGTCGATCAGCGGTATGGCGGTTCAGCTCGCGATCCTTGGGTCGGTGCCACTCGTGATGTCTACGTGAACAATCAAGACACCAATAGTTGCCTGGAAGGCAGTGTGATCGGCGGCTTATTGGGCGCTGGCCTTGGTGCCGCCTTGTCACGGGGCAACGGCCGCTGGGTGGGTGTTCCCGTTGGTGGTGCCGCTGGCGCCTTGTTGGGTTGCCAAGTGGATGGGGGCTGATGCCTTCAGCGCTCCCCAGTGGAGCCAAAATTGGCTTCCAAAATGGCGGCTTGTAAGAGGGTTTGCATGGTGTGCAAATCCTCTTGCTCATAAGGTTCCCCTCCTGGCCAGCGCTCGAGTCGGTAGTTCACGGCATCCAGCAGCAACCTGAGGTCTGCAGGACTTAAGGAGAGATCAATTCGCAAATCGCCATTGTCTTGGGTTGTCATATGGCCTGAAAAGAAAACCGGATCGTTGAGGGGCGTCGCTCGAACTATCGAAAGGATGGCGTGTGCAGTCAGATTGGCTCGTAACGAGCTACCTAGTGGTGGGTTGATGACGATAAAAACATTTGATTGGGTCCAGCTGGGAGAGACGTTTTGATGAGCGGGTTTGGCATGCCGTCAGTTTGATTCCGCCTGGTCATTTGGCCACCTATGGCCAGGTGGCTGACTGGCTCGGGGCCTGGGGCTGCGCGCGTCAGGTGGGATGGGCTTTGCGCCGGCTGAGCTTGCCTTCTGAGGTGCCTTGGCAGCGGGTTGTGAATGCCAAGGGACGGATTTCGATGAGCCTGAGCAGGGAGGGATCCGATTGGATGCAGCGGCAGCTTTTGATTGCAGAGGGAATCCCTGTGGATGCAGACGGCCGGCTCCTGTTGCAGCGATTTCTCTGGAGGCCGGACCTCGAGGCGCTAGCTCTAGAGATCCACCAATTCGCCATTGCCCGTGAGTGAGCCCGAAGTCAACGGCGCCAAAATTGGTTTACCGGCGCGTCGTTTGGCCTGGGAGGTACTGGAGGCCGTGGCTGCGGGCGCCTATGCCGACGTAGCCCTAGAGCGGGCCCTTCGTCAAAATCCCCTGTCTCCAGCGGATCGCGGCCTGGCCACCGAGCTGGCCTATGGATGCATCCGCTGGCGTCAATGGCTGGATGGTTGGTTGGATCGTCTCGGCAAAGTTCCAGCCCATAAGCAGCCGCCCCGCTTGCGTTGGCTCCTGCATCTCGGCCTGTATCAACTGCTGCGGATGCAGCGCATCCCGGCTGCAGCAGCGGTGGATACCACTGTGGAGCTAGCCAAGCGCCACCGGCTCTCCAAGCTGTCGCCGGTGGTGAATGGTGTGCTGCGCTCGGCCCTACGCGCCAAGGAGGCCGGCGAGACCCTGGCGGTGCCCAACCAACCCGCCGAACGACTGGCGTTGAGCCACTCCCTACCCGTTTGGTTTGCTGAGAGCCTCCTGAACTGGACGGGTCCTGATCAGGCCGAGCGGGTGGCGATCGCCTGCAATCAAGTGCCCCCCTTGGATCTGCGGGTGAATCGCTTGTGCAGCACACCAGAGTTGGTGGCGGCTGAATTGGCTGAGGCTGGGGTGCCCACGCAGCCGATCGAGGCTTGCCCAGATGGCTTGCAGGTGCTGGCGCCTGCAGGTGATTTGCGCCGTTGGCCAGGTTTTGAACAGGGGCATTGGAGCGTTCAGGATCGATCGGCCCAGGGGGTTGCTCCGCTCTTAGCGCCTCAGCCTGGAGATCGGGTTCTGGATGCCTGCGCTGCCCCGGGTGGGAAGGCCACCCATCTGGCGGAGCTGATGGGGGATGGGGGTGAGATCTGGGCCGTGGATCGCTCCGCTGGTCGTTTAAAGCGAGTGGCCGCGAATGCCTCTCGCTTGGGATGCGCTTCCATCCAGGCGCTGGCAGCGGATGCGACCGACCTGCTTGCACAACAGCCCCAATGGCGTGGTTTCTTTCAACGGATCCTGCTCGATGTTCCTTGCTCGGGGCTGGGGACCTTGTCCCGTCATCCCGATGCCCGTTGGCGTGTCACGCCTGCCACGGTGGAGGAGCTGTTGCCGCTGCAAGCGCGCTTACTGGAGGCGATGCTGCCCTTGCTCGCCCCTGGTGGGCGATTGGTCTATGCGACCTGCACGATCCATCCCGATGAGAACGTGGCGCAGGTCCACAATCTTCTCCAAGGCCACGCCCGCTATCAGTTGGAGTCTGAGCAGCAGCGCTGGCCTGACCCCGATGGCGGTGATGGGTTTTACACCGCTGTGATCTCGGCACCAGTCACTTCACCGATCACTGCACCGGCAAAGGCCTGAAGAATTCGTCTACCGGGGGGCCACCAGAGGGGCTCACGTAACGGGGTGTGGGTGCGGGCTTCGGTGTGTCCGAGTTGTCATTGGATGGATCCATTTCACCAAACAGATCACGATCGGGAAGAGGCCCGTCTCCGGGGTTCGGTTGATTGGGGTTGCGCGCTTTCTTTTTGCCAGGTCGTTGAAGCACCGGTCGTACCGTTTTGGGCTTGGCTGGAAACTTCTGCGCCGGAAATTCAGACTTGATTTGATTCATGAATTGCTTCCAGGCCCAGGCGGATTCGCCACTGTTGCTCTTGGTCTCCGCGTTGTTGTCGTGACCAAACCAAACGGCTGTGGTGAGCTGGGGAATCGAGCCGATGAACCAGATGTCCCGTCCCCCCTCTGAGGTTCCCGTTTTGCCGGCAACGGGGCGATCATCCAGCTTGGCTGCAATGCCCGTGCCGCCGCTTACCACCCGCTGCAGCATCCAATTCATGGTGTCGGCAACGTCGCTATCCATGGCACGTTTGCCGCGATCGCCATCGAGCCTGCGGCTCCAAAGCACATCGCCTCCAGGACCTCTGATCTCTTCAAAGGCGGTGGGTTTCACGTACACACCGCGGTTGGTGACGGCGGAATAGGCGGCCGTCATGTCTAAAACGGTTTGTTCATAGGCACCGATGGCCATCGGGTAATAGCGGCCGAGAGGTCGCTGGTTGCCAATGCCGAGATTGTTGGCCATTGCAATGATCGGGTCAAAGCCCACCTTGTCTTGCAATTGCACCGCAACCGTGTTGAGCGAATTCTTTAAGGCGTCGGCGAGAGAGATGTTGCCAAAATATTTTTTGCCAAAGTTTTTGGGGCAGTAACCGTTCCAGCAGCGCGGTCTGTCCAGAAAAATATCTTCTGCTTTGACGCCCGCATTAATCGCTGCGCTGTAGGGAAACAGTTTGAAGGTGGACCCTGGTGATCTCAGGGCCTGGGTGGCGCGGTTGAACTGGCTGGAATAAAAGTTTTTTCCTCCTACCATCACCCGCACCAATCCGGTGCCAGGGGCGATCGAAACAATCACACCTTCTGTTCCATTCGGAGCGATTTCACGCACCACCTTTTGGGCTTTGCGTTGCCAATCGAGATTCAGGCTGGTGCGAATCTTGAGGCCTCCCACCTCCAGTTGTTCTGGGGTGAGCAAGGTGGGCAACTGTTGGGCGACCCAGGTTGTGAAGTAGGGAGCCGTGCTGTTGTAGTACTTCGGGATCGCGGGCTTGAGGGCCAGTGGGCTGTTGCGAGCTGCTTCCGCTTCGCCGGAGGTGATGAATCCTTCCTGCTCCATGCGGCTGATCACGATGCTGCGCCTTTGCAGGGCAATCTCGGGGTTCACCAGCGGCGAGTAGAGCGAGGGGGCTGGTGGCATGCCAGCGATGAGAGCCGCTTCTGGGAGGGTTAGATCCTCCGGTTGCTTCGAGAAATACACCCAAGCCGCATCGGAGACGCCATAGGCGCTGGATCCGAGATACACAAAATTGAGGTATTGCTCGAGGATCTGCTCCTTGCTCAGTTGACGCTCGAGCTTGTAGGCCAGTGCTGCTTCCTTGAGTTTGCGCGTGACCGTCCGGTCCTGGCTCAAGAACACCGTGCGGGCCAGTTGCTGGGTGATCGTGCTCGCTCCTTCGCGCACCGAGCCCTGCTTCAAATTCGTGACAACGGCCCGTCCGATTCCCCAGAGATCAACGCCGTCATGCTCAAAGAATCGACGGTCTTCCGCTGCGATGAACGATTGCATCACCAGCTGGGGCATTTGCCCTGGTTTGATCTTCTCCCGGGTGGCTGGCCCGAGTTTTTGGATCACCTTGCCGTTGCTCGAGAGGAGCGTGATCGTGCCAGGCCGATTGAAGAGATTGATCCCTCTGGCATCGGGCAAGGTCGCATCAATCGCGCGTGTGATGGCGGCCTGCCCGAGGGCCGCACCACTGCCAATCGCAGCGGCGACACCCGCGATCAGGAACCAGTGACGACGGGTGCGATTCACATTCCCTGCGTCAGGGGACTGTGGCCGATCGCCAACGCTGTGACCAGCATCCCAAGCACGAGAAAGGGCTGGGCGCTGGCTTGATATTTCACGTCGAATTCAACGGGGTCGCGAAGCAGCCAGATGTCTTGAAAAGTGATCTGAGGCACGATCAACAACACCAGCAGGACGGCTGCAAAATGCTGCCCGATTGCGATCAGAACTGCAACCATCAAGAGCTGGAAGAGGTCGATCATCCCAGCGCTGATCCAGCTTGCGGGCCCAATCCCAAATGCAACAGGGAGTGACTGAAGGCCGAGAGCGCGATCACCTTCCACACTTTTAAAGTCGTTGACCACGGCAATTCCCAAGCCGGCGAGGCTGTAGGCAAGCGTGAGCAGTGCCGTCGCCCAGGTGAGTTGGCCAAACAGGGCCTGACCCGCCCACCAGGGCAGGGCGATGTAACTGGCCCCGAGGGCGTAATTGCCCAACCAACCGTTCTGTTTCAGCTTGAGGGGAGGCGCTGAATAGATAAAGCTCACAAACGAGCCGCCAAGGGCGAGCAGGAACAGCACGGGAGTGCTGTGTCCAGCCCAAACATCCAATCCCCAAGACACCGCTAAGCCGGCGATCAACAGGCCCCAGATCTGAACCTTCACTTGGCCGAGGCTGATCGCACCCGAAGGGATCGGCCGGTACGGCTCATTGATCGCATCGATCTCGCGGTCGTAGTAGTCGTTGATGGTTTGGGTGTAGCCCGCGAGAAGAGGGCCACTCATCACCATGCAGGCCAATGCAGCGGCCACATGGTCAAAACGCCATTCGTAATTGCCACTGGCGGCAGCACCACACACCACCCCCCAGATCAAGGGGATCCAGGTGACTGGTTTCATCAGCTGCAAGCGCAGCTTCCAGATGTTGGAGGTGCCACTGGCACCTTTCATTCCGAGCAGCTGACGGGCGTCACTCACTAGGTCAATCCTCAGCCGGGAGCGATTTCGTCTTCGAAGAACCAGCTGGTTGAGCCATCACTGAGCTGAACGACCACGCCGATTCCTTTCCCATCGACAGTGCGGAAATCAACCACGGTGCCGATGGCGTCTTTCTTGAGCAATTCCACCAGTGCACCGGAAATGCGATCACGGACCCGGGTGACCCGGACTTTCGAGCCGATGTCGATCGTGACTGACGTCTGCTGTGACATGGCCTGCGAGGCTTGAGAAGTGGCCGCAACACTAACAGCCTCTTTTCAATTGACATGGTCGCTCTTCGTTTGATTCCCTGCCTCGACGTGGCCAACGGCCGGGTGGTGAAAGGTGTCAATTTTGTGGGCCTGCGTGACGCAGGCGATCCGGTGGAATTGGCCTGTCGTTACAGCGAGGCCGGAGCCGATGAACTGGTGTTTCTAGACATTACGGCCAGCCATGAGGGACGCGCCACCTTGGTGGACCTCGTGCGTCGTACGGCTGCGAGTGTGACGATCCCTTTCACGGTGGGGGGCGGAATCGCTTCCGTGGAGGGGATCACGGAACTGCTGCGTGCCGGTGCCGACAAGGTGAGCCTGAATTCGTCGGCTGTTCGCCGCCCTGAACTGGTGTCTGAGGGGGCTGAGCGTTTCGGCTGTCAGTGCATTGTTGTGGCGATTGATGCGAGGCGCCGCTCGAGTGGGGGCTGGGATGTCTACGTGAAAGGCGGCCGCGAAAACACCGGATTGGATGCGGTGGACTGGGCTCGTCGGGTTGCGGACCTTGGTGCTGGGGAGATCCTGCTCACTTCAATGGATGGAGACGGAACCCAAGCGGGTTACGACTTGGCGCTCACCAGGGCGGTGGCTCAGGCCGTTGCAGTTCCAGTGATCGCCTCGGGTGGGGCGGGTTGTATGGATCACATCGCTGCCGCCCTCGATGCCGGGCCAGAGGGCGGCCAGGCATCGGCGGCCTTGTTGGCCTCACTCCTCCATGACGGTGTTCTCAGCGTTGAGCAAATCAAGCTGGATTTGCAGGGACGCGGTTTGCTGATCAGGCCCTTGGAGCCTGAGCTGGCGCCTTAAATTGGGGAGACTTAGAAGGGCGATTGTTGCTGGGTGGTTTGCCATTTATGACGCGTCATCAGGCCTTGCCTGTGGGGATCCTTTTGGTTGCGGTGGTGATTGCGTTGCTGGCCTGGGCCCTGCAATTGATGCAAGCGGCGATCGATCAACAGGAATTTTCGTTGATGCTCGCGGGCTGCTTGGTGTGTTCAGCTGCCGTTGGTTTGGCCACGGTGATGGTGATGACGTTGAACGGACTGCTGGTTTGAGCTGCTTGTGAAACCTCGTGACCCTGCTGCGGTGGAGGCGTTGTTTAACGCCGTTGCTCCCCGTTACGACCGCCTGAACGATCTACTCAGTTTGGGGCTGCACAGGCAGTGGAAGCGTCAACTCCTGTCCTGGCTGAGCCCGCAATCGCCTGAGCGTTGGCTTGATCTTTGTTGTGGAACAGGGGATCTCGCCCTTGCTTTGGCACGAAAGTTGAGGCCGGAGGGCTCGGTTTTGGGGTTGGATGCCGCCGCTGCACCGCTGTCGCTGGCGGCGGAACGCGCAGGCCGCGAGCCCTGGTTGCCGGTGCAATGGATCCAAGCGGATGCGCTGGAAACTGGGTTGCCGGATCAGGACTTCGATGGGGTGGTGATGGCGTATGGGTTGCGCAACCTGGCGGACCCGTTGTTGGGTTTTCAGGAGATGGCAAGGCTGCTGAAGCCTGGCGGGCGCGCCGCTGTTTTGGACTTCAATCGGTTGCCACAAGGCAGTGCAGCAGCTGCTTTTCAGCGCACCTACCTGCGCCGGGTGGTGGTCCCTGTCGCCGCTGGCATGGGGCTTGCTGACCAGTACGCCTATCTGGAAACGAGCGTGGAGCAATTCCTCACGGGAGAGGAGCAGGAGCGTGAAGCTCTTGCCGCTGGCTTCACCGCCGCACAGCATCGACCTTTGGTCGGCGGACAGATGGGTGTGCTGCTCTTAATTCGTTGATTGAATTCGTTAAGGATGGTTGAGGCCTGTTGAGGCCCTTGCGCGGCGAGCCCAAAAAGGGATTAGGAAGAAAACATTAAGAAACGGAGCTGTCCGTTTGGCCTTCCCCCTCCCCTCCTTGCTGGCTTCGATTGAAGATCTCTTGGTGGAGGTGGCATGGCTAGACGGGATGATCCTGGTGACGGAGTCCCAAGAGGCCACCTTTCTTCCTGTGGCTCAGGTGAATCCTGTGCTGGCCAGGCTGCGATCGAAACCGCGAGGTGCAGAGGTGGCGGACAAACTCAGCCTGTCGCTGCTCAAGTCCCAAGGGCAGCGGGCGAGCAAACCCGTGTTGGTCGTCCAGGGAGACGGTCGCTTTTGGTTGGGGATCATTAGCCCCAGCGTGTCGCGTTCGCGCTCCCGGCATCAGCATGCGGTCGCTCACCTGGATCGCTGCTTCGCGAAGGGGTAGATCCTTGAGGAAGATTGGAGCTGGGCCGCAATCTTTGGCCTTGTTCTGATCTGAACCCATTGAATTGGGATCTTTGTTTTTTGCTTAGACCATTGATTCTTCTTGCCTGGCTGATGCCTGCTAGATTTTTAATGCTTGCTTGTTATTGATTGAAAGGGCCCTCCACGCTCGCGTTGTTCATCGCTGTTGTTGGCAGTGGCTTGGTTGGGATGCTGGTTTATGCGGGTATTTTTTACTCCAACGCCAAGCGCACAATTCCTGCGCCCGACGAGATTGATCAATCCATCTTTCAGTCCAAGCAGGAAGCTGAGAATGCGGCGAATGAATGGATCTCCCTTGGAGGTGTTTATTTTGTGGAGACGCTTGCGACGGTTCGGCGCACGGTGCCTCTAACAGCCCTTGAAAAGAAGAGATTGAAGTCTCAGAATGATCAGTCGATGAGGCAAAGAATTGAGGCTGAATATAGTGATTGCCTCGAGAAAGCTGAGACTGATCTAGCGAAGGAGTTATGTTCATTTGGTCCGCGTAAAGTCATCGCTGGAGATGATGCCAAGATCCCCCAGAAAAAGATCGTGAAAGATCGGGAATTGAAAAAAGTTGAGCATCAGCGTCGTGAATGCAGCGACGATCAAGAGTTGCAGTCTTTTGAATGCATTGAGCTCGATGTTGCGCGTGATGCCGTTGTGAGTCACCCTAGTGATAAAGAGTCGATACCCATTAAGGCCTTTCAACAGTTTCGTTATTAAGAACTCACTGATTCCTAAGTCTGATTCCTAAATTTGATCCTATGATGAATTGGAAAGAGGAAAGGTGCCGTTTGCGTTAAGGAGTCTCTGGGCAACGCCGGTTTGAGCAGCGTGGTGATCCAAAAAATCTCTGCGGTGGCTTCGTGTCGTTTTGAGGCCCGTAATCAGGCCCTGGGTAGCTGAATCGGGGCCTTTTCTATGTCT
>Ga0208543_1000230_pt1 | contig 19880 bp, 26 predicted proteins | sample DEB08_DNA_14_FD_185497 | JGI IMG/M metagenome (GOLD analysis project Ga0208543, IMG submission 185497) | Aqueous microbial communities from the Delaware River and Bay under freshwater to marine salinity gradient to study organic matter... | ecosystem: Environmental > Aquatic > Marine > Coastal ...
CGTACACCACGCTACAAAAGCCTAGGAGTTAAAGGCGGGCAATGGTGGTAAAACCTTACGAGGAAACCCAAGTCGCACCTAACATTAAACAAAGAACATTTCGAGAAGACGCAGATAACAGTGACCTTTGCTGGCACCGTGACGCTGAGGATCGTACAGTTCGTGTGTTAGAAGGTGCAGGATGGAGTCTACAGTTAGACAACAGTTTACCTATGGCACTAGTGCCTGGCAGAGAATATTTTATTCCTGAAGCAGTATATCACAGACTTATTAAAGGCAAGTCAGACCTTACAGTTGAAATAACTCAACATCTATAAATACTATACGGAGAGCAACATGTCAATGTTTTTGAGGTGGTGGTTACTGTTTTGCACCAGTTGTGCAGCACTGTTTACCGCCTATAGTTTTGGTTTTGTAGATGCATTACTTGCCAAAGACATCACACGACTGAGTTTTGTTATCCTTGCAGTTTTCTTTTTAACCAGTGTGTATGTAGGCTATTTGACATACAAACGCTCCAAGGGTGCAGTAGTTAAAATAGGCACAAACGTAGGTTGGTTTGTAACAGAACTGCTACTTGCACTGGGCATGATTGGCACAGTTATTGGATTTATTATGATGCTGGGCGGCAGTTTTGAAAACTTGAACATTGCTGACACTGGTAGTGTTAAGACTGCACTCACAGACATGGCAATAGGCATGAGTACTGCACTGTACACTACACTGGTAGGAATGGTGTGCAGCCAAATCCTTAAGGTGCAGTTGGTCAATGTCGAATCCAAATAATAGATTAAAATACAAAAGCGGAATAGGCTTTACAGATTTACTGTTCAATCTTGTGATTGGATTTGTATACTTGTTTGTGATTGCATTTATCCTCATTAACCCTGTTGCTAAAAAAGGCGATGTAATTAAAAAAGCAGAATACATGATAACAATTGAATGGAATCATGATTATAATGATGATATTGATTTGTGGGTCAAAGATCCTGCAGGCAACATAGTAAGTTTTTTGCAGAAAAGCAAGGGCCTGATGCATTTAGAAAAAGATGATCTGGGCTATGACAATGACGTATATGTCAAAGATACAAAAAAAGAAATAATCCATCTCAACAGAGAAGTGCTTACACTACGCGGCACACTCGAAGGTGAATACGAAGTAATGGCACATGTGTATAATCGCAAGTTTACTATAAGAGATGGCAAAGCAAGACAGGACTTGCCAGGCATTATAGAAATAACTGTTATCAAAATCAATCCTTATGTGGAAACATATTTTGCCAGAGTGCCATATATTGAAACAGCGCAAACATTAAGTTTGGTTAGATTTAACATAGCCGAGGATCATGCATACCTTGGACACAACAACAACCGTAGTGACTTTATCACTAAAAAAGGAACAAGTGGATTGGGAAGGTATAACCAGTATAGATAATGTTTGATTTTAACTTACTACCATTTTTTGCAAGCATGCTAGTACTAACATTAATAGTACTGGGCATAGGCGTGCATTTTTATCGCAATGCACTGGTTATGTTTGTGGTAATACCTGTAGCATTGTTTTGTGCGTTCAGCGGATATAACACTATTACTACCATGCTAGGCTACCCTGTAAAGCAAACTATCCCTGAAGAAAGCATGTATCTAAATCATGTTGAAAACAGTGACGGCACAGAACTTTATGTATGGGTGCTAGAGCCAGAGCGTATGATGCCAAAGAACTATAGTATTCCTGCAACTGCTGAAAATAAAAAGCAAATGCAACGTGCCAAAGGTCGTAGCGACAAAGGCATAAACCAACAGATAGGCAAATACAAAAGCGAACGCAGTGGCGAAAAGAACGATGGCGATTACATGACCTATGACTTTAGTATTGACAGCCAAGGCTTAAAGTAGTATAATAAAAAATAATCAAAATAGGAGATCTACATGGATCGTGTATTCAATAGTGAGGAAAAAGCAAAACTCACACAACTAATCAACGAAGGTTTAACAGTTATGCAAGAAGTTGATGACCTCAGTGATGGACTAAATGATACTATCAAAGCAATTGCAGAAGAAATGCAAATCAAACCTGCAGTGCTTAAGAAAGCAGTGCGTACAGCATACAAGGCAGACTTTGAACGCACAAGTGACGACTATGCTACACTAGAAAACATCTTGGCTACAGTCGGTAAAATCTAATTGCAAAATATAAAATTGTTTTGGTTCAACAGTTATGCAAGTGATAAAATTGCATTTTACTTTGAGCTTGTTAGTTTTATTTTCACAGTGGGTGCAAGTTTAACACTTGCAGTCAATGCATATGACCCAGACATGAGCATTGTTTATCCTGCATTTTTTGTAGGCAGTGTAACACAGTGCTATGCAAGTCTGCGCCGTGGTGCGGCATGGGTCACGCTATTGACTGCATATTTTGCTGTGATAAATGTGTTTGGTTATGGAGTAGCTGTACAATGGTGGTAGTGAGTGCGCCAATTGGAGGATTTGCAAATCACACAACTTGGTTGCTTTGGATCCATCCAGAATTTAAAAGTCACATACTAAAAAAGTCTTTCACACAGGAAGAATATAACAATGTGCGTGGAGTAGACTGGCCTGATATAGACAAATTAGACAATATTACTGATCCAGACGTAAAAAAAGATATTGAAAATTTTCGCTATATTGATGTTTACCCAAAGGATCATGTGCAATATATACTTGATAACATTTACACACAAGATAGAACATGGCATAACTGGTTACCTACAGAATGGCAGTACAGAAAGTCTATATATAATTTTGAAATTGAACACACTGCGGAAATGCATTACGCAGTATTGTGTACCATTGATGTCAACGTTGCATACAAAAACTATTTGAAAGTAAACAGTAGTTTAGCAACAAGAGGATTAGAATTTTTTAGAAAAGAAGTTGCAGATTTTAATGCCAATGCTATAAAAAGTAAAAATCTAGTTGTAGACAATACTGTGTTGTTTAGTCCAGAGCTTGATATAGATTACTATAAACAGATAACTGAATATTTTAAATTAGAAGATAGATACCAGCAAGCACAAGTCATACACGATGCTTGGTATAGAGCACAAATGAGAAGTGAAACTGAGTTTCTTAAAGAGGTTAACAGAGTATATGGTTGATAAAAAACCTTACCAATGGCTTGCCTGGTTAGCAACAGCAACACTTGTCATTGCAGCAAGTTTAGCAAGTTTTGTACCTGAATTGTACTTGCATCATTGGGGTTTTATAATAGCCAATGCACTGTGGATATTAGTAGGTTATTTGTGGCGAGAAAATAGTTTACTTTGGATGAACATTCTGTTAACATTAATATACATTGTAGGATTAATTAAATGAGTTATGTAGACGCATGGTTTGACAGGCAACAAGATCGTATACATGTTGTAGAACGTGTTGAGGGTCGGCGCGAGTATCGCGAATACCCTGCCAGTTATGTGTTCTACTACAATGACCCACGTGGCAAGTTTAAAAGCATATATGGTGATCCTGTTAGTAGATTCAGCACACGCAATGGCAAAGAGTTCCAGAAGGAACTTAAAATGCAAGGCAAGGATGGGCTTTGGGAAAGTGATATCAATCCAATCTTTCGTTGTTTAGCAGACAACTACAGAGGTGCAGAAGCACCTAAACTGCAAACAGCGTTTTTTGATATTGAGGTGGACTTTGACAAAATCCGAGGCTATAGTCCAACAGATGATCCGTTTAACGCTATCACTGCAATCAGTGTATACATGGATTGGATGGATCAACTAGTAACATTAGCCGTACCACCTAGCGGCATGACCATGGCTACTGCCAAAGAACACTGTGCCAGATTTGACAACACATACTTGTTTGACAGCGAAGCGGAAATGCTTAAAGTATTTTTGGACATCATTGAAGATGCTGACATTTTAAGTGGTTGGAACAGTGAAGGTTATGATATTCCATACACTGTAAATCGAGTGACAAGAGTGCTGAGCAAAGATGATACACGCAAATTTTGCTTGTTTGGACAATTGCCAAAGAAGCGTACATTTGAACGCTTTGGCGCAGAAAACATCACATTTGACTTGCATGGCAGACAGCATTTAGACTATATGCAATTATATCGCAAGTACACATATGAAGAGCGTCACAGTTACAGTTTGGATGCTATTGGCGAGTATGAACTAGATGAACGCAAGGTTGCATATGAAGGTACATTGGATCAGTTATACAATCAAGACTTTGAAAAGTTTATCGACTACAACAGACAAGATACTGCACTGCTAAAGAAACTGGATGACAAACTAAAGTTTATTGATTTGGCTAATGTGTTGGCGCACGAAAACACTGTGCTACTGCCCACAACAATGGGTGCAGTTGCACTAACAGAACAAGCAATTATTAACTTTGCGCATGACCAAGGCTTTGTGGTACCCAACAGAAAACAGCACGACGGCGATACTGCGGCTGCTGGTGCGTATGTTGCGTTTCCTAAAAAAGGACTGCATGAATGGATTGGTTCAATGGACTTGAACAGTCTGTATCCTAGTGTGATTCGCGCACTTAATATGGGTCCAGAGACTGTTGTAGGACAACTGCGTCAGACAATGACTGAGAACAGCATCCGGCAGTTAATGGATCAAAAGAAAAGTTTTGCTGATGCATGGGAAGGACAGTTTGGTTCAAAAGAATATCTTGCTGTTATGGCTATGGAACGTGGTACAGAGATCACAATTGATTGGGAAAGTGGCGGTGAGGATACATGCAGTGCATATGATGTATGGCGGCTGATATTTGACAGCAACCAACCATGGACACTGAGTGCAAACGGCACAATCTTTACATATGAGAAAAAAGGCATCATACCAGGACTGCTAGAACAATGGTATGCAGAACGCAAGGTGCTACAAAAGAACGCAAAAGATGCACAAGGTGTAGACAATGATCAATTTGTGTATTGGGACAAGCGACAGTTGGTTAAAAAGATTAACTTGAACAGTTTGTATGGTGCTATTCTTAATCCAGGCTGTAGATTCTTTGACAAACGCATTGGGCAAAGCACAACACTAACAGGACGCAGCATTGCCAAACACATGAGTGCCAAGTGTAACGAACTGCTCACAGAAGAATATGATCATGTTGGCAAGTGTGTTATATATGGAGACACAGACAGTGTATACTTCAGTGCATGGCCTGTGATCAAAGAACAGGTCGAAAGTGGTCAAATGAAGTGGGGCAAGGATGAATGTATTGCACTGTATGATCAACTTGGTGAAGCAGTTAACGAAACGTATCCTGCATTTATGGAACGTGCGCATCACTGCCCAAGACACTTGGGAGAGATCATTGCCAGTGGTCGTGAGATTGTGGCCACAAAAGGACTGTACATCACTAAGAAACGTTATGCAGCATTAGTCATAGACAATGAAGGTTTTCGCACAGACACAGATGGCAAGCCAGGCAAGGTAAAAGCAATGGGCTTGGATCTCAAGCGCAGTGATACTCCTAAGGTTATGCAGGACTTTATGAGCGAGTTGCTGTTGGAAGTGCTAACAGGTGCAAAAAGAGAACATGTTATCGAGCGCATCAAAGCATTTAAGATAGAGTTTCATGAACGTCCAGGTTGGGAAAAAGGCACACCCAAACGTGTTAACAATCTCACCATGTACAGCAAACGTGAAGAACGTGAAGGCAAGGCAAACATGCCTGGACATGTGAGAGCAGGCATGAACTGGAACACACTCAAACGCATGAACAGTGACAAGTACAGTGAGCCTATCATTGATGGTATGAAAACTATTGTGTGCAAACTCAAAGCCAATCCGTTGGGCTGGACCAGCATAGGCTATCCAACAGATGCCACACACTTGCCTGATTGGTTTAAAGAACTGCCATTTGATGACAGCTTGATGGAAGCAACTATTGTTGATCAAAAGATTAGTAATCTGTTGGGTGTGCTGGATTGGGATTTAAAAGCAAACACAGACACAGCAAGCACATTTGATAGTCTTTTTAGTTTTGAGTAATATGCACATATAAATACTGCCAGTAGGAGTGGTATCAATGAACTTGGCAGATAAAATTAATCAACTTAGTCTTATCAAAACAAGGTTTTCTGGCCAAGGTGAACATACTGCACACACTATAGAACAATTCAAATCAGAACATGATCTTATTGAGCATTATAGGAAACTGTTTAGACACAGTGATAATTTTGACAAACTGATTGATCTAAATCTACAAATACAAAATTTGCTACTCCAATACTCAGACACAAGCAAATATGTTAAACAGCAAATCAATGAAGTAATTCACATCAAAGAACGTGGAATACTACAGTATGATTATAATAGGTACAACACCCAAGTAGTTGATCAAACAACACTAGATATTAGAAATAACAACATCAGCAGTGAATTTGTAGAATTAGTTTGTGGTGTTATATACAAAATTAGTGATTGGCGATTTGCAGGATGTGTAATCGATCCTATAGATGCACAATTTGTTGTGAACATGGTTGGCAGTGAACCTTTGTACATTGTTAGCAAAAATGATGTTTGTGTAAAAAGGGTACGGAAAAAATTAAACGATTTCTATGTCAAACAGAGATTAAGAATATACAATCGTATAAAGGATTTACCACAACATTTAGGTTTAACAGTGTGTGTAAATCAATTTGAATACATGCCACTAGATGATCAAGGCGATGTATTGCAACAGGTTTACAAACACACACTGCCCGGTGGACAAATGATTGTTACATTCAATGATTGCGATCAAAGAGCCAGTTTGGAGCACACACTAGAAGGTTTACGCTTTTACAGCACCAAAGAACTTACACTAGGCAAGGCATTTAGCATAGGCTGGGATGTTGTAAAAACAGAAACCACAAACAATGGTGTATGGAACTATGCTATATTGCAAAAGCCAGGACAATTGCACAGCATTAAAACCAGTGCACCTATGGTAGAAAATATTAAAGCAAAATAATTTTATTGACTTCTGCACATTTTCTAAATATAATATAAACATCATAACAAAAGGACTTATCAATGAAAGATTATCTACTTGACATTGTTCAGCATACGCACAACCTTGGCTTTATTGACCTAGTCAAAGTCACAGGTGATGACAAATCAACAAAAATTGAAGGACTTGCAGAGGATCGCAGTGTTATCCTGCAAGCAGAAACACATGCTCCTGTAGCAGACTTTATTGGCACATTTGGCATGCCCAACTTAGACAAACTCAGCATCATTCTCAAGATTCCAGAGTATGCAGAAAATGCTAAGATGAGCATTAACACACAAGAGCGCAATGGCACAACTGTGCCTGTTGGCATTCACTTCGAAAACGCAAGTGGTGACTTTGTGAATGACTATCGCTTTATGGCCAGTGAGATTGTAAACGACAAACTCAAAAGTGTTACAATGAAAACTGTGCCATGGAGTGTAGACTTTGAACCCAGTGTTGCAAGTGTACAACGCTTTAAGTTCATGATCAGTGCCAACAGTGATGAAACAACATTTGTTGCAAAAACAGAAGGCACAGATCTTAAATTTTACTTTGGCGATCAAAGCACACACGCAGGTAACTTTGTGTTTCAACATGATGTAGGTGGTGAACTCAAACGTGGTTGGGCATGGCCTGTTGAACAGGTGTCAAAGATCCTCGGCCTGTCAGGCGACACACGCATCAAGTTCAGTGATGATGGTGTGGGCGAGATCACTGTAGACAGTGGACTTGCTGTTTATCGTTACTTGCTTCCTGCACAAAGCAAATAATGGAAAATAGATGGCAACACAAAGGCCATCCTAGAGGACAGCATTTGCTGAGTCCTTGTGAAAAGTATGCAATGGTCCAAATACCCAAAAACAGCAGTTCATACTGGGAAGTATGGTTGCAACAATTGGGTTGGACCTTGCATTACAATGCACACACGCCTGCACAAACATTGTTGGTACAATTGCGTGATCCAGTTGAACGTTGGGTAGCAGGCATTGCAGAATACTGTTATTTGTATCACAACGATGCAGTGCTAGACATGTCAACAGCCGCACGATTGTTTGAAGATCGTGTGGTTTTTGATGATCACACAGAATGTCAAAATTATTTTTATACTTGCTTTCACAAGCCTACTTATGTATACTTTGATAGTAGCACACCAGATGCAACATGGAATTGGCTCGAACAGTATACAGGTTACTTGCGTCCAATAAAAAAGTATTTGTTAGATCCAATTAACTACACCGAAGATCCTGTGAATGCAGATCGTAAACGTTGGAAAATTTTAATACAGGATTCAATTGATCTAAATAAGATCAAACACTACTACGAACAGTATGATGCAGACACATACAGGAATTTAAATGTCCGATAATTTAACACAAAAACAAAATGATTACGCAGTGTTCTTGCCAGCATTGAGCAGTTTCTATGGCACCTATGTTGGCAAGCAACGCTTTGATCAATATGTAGATCAAAATCGCATACCTGCACACTTGCAAGGCACAGCACTGGAAGCAATGAACTGGCTCAGTGACAAAGGTGTATTTGAATACAAGTGGACATTGTATAGTGCAGGACATGCTGATCTTGATACAACACGTCACAGTCCAAAAGATGATATGGTTCGTGACACTGAAAAAATGAACCGAGATGGCAACATACTGGTAGGCGACAGTGGTGGGTTTCAAATTGCAAAAGGTGTGTGGGAAGGCGATTGGCGTGCAAACAGTGGTTGCCCTAATGCAGATAAAAAACGCAAACAAGTGCTGACTTGGTTGGACAGTTACTTTGATTACAGCATGGGCTTGGACATACCCAGTTGGGTTGTGCATGACGAAAAGGCCAGTCGCAACAGTTGCATCACACAAGTGCATGAAGCAGTAGAAGCAACCAAGTTCAACAATGAATACTTTATTGCCAACAGATTGGGCAAGCACAACGGTGGTACAAAGTTTTTGAATGTGTTGCAAGGTGACAATCATCAAAATGCACATGCATGGTATGATGAAGTAAAACACTATGCCGACGATACAGTGTACCCAGACAATCACTTTGATGGTTGGGGTATGGGTGGACAAAACATGTGTGACATCCATCTTATACTAGAACGTATTGTACACCTGCACTATGATGGATTGCTACAAAGCGGCAAGCACGACTGGATGCACTTCTTGGGTACATCAAAACTAGAGTGGGCAACACTGCTCACAGATGTACAACGTGCAGTGCGGGCAAACTACAACCCAACACTCACAATCAGTTTTGACTGTGCAAGTCCTTTCCTTGCCACAGCAAACGGACAAGTGTACACCAATGTGGTCACCGAACATGATCAAAAGTGGGTATATCGTATGTCACCAACTGCTGATGACAAAAAGTATTTCAATGACACAAGATTGTACGGAGATGGTTGTATTGCAGATGGTATCCACACCATATGGGAAGACAGTCCAATCAGCGAACACATGCGCATGATGGACATTTGCCATTATGGACCTGGCATGTTAAACAAGATTGGCAAAGAAGGTAAGACTAGTTGGGACAGTTTTAGTTATGCACTGCTGATGGGTCATAACGTTTGGACACACATCAATGCAGTACAAGAAGCAAACAGACAGTATGATCAAGGTGTAATGCCTGGTATGTTGTGGAGCAACACAGCACGTTTCCGTGACATTGTCAATGACATTTTTAGTGCTCCAACCAAGGAGAAATCACTTGACATCATAGCCCAGAGTAGTATATACTTTATGGACATTATAGGAACAAGAGGCTTTAAGGGCAAAAAAACCCAAAACGCTACCACACAATTTAACAACTTATTCACAGAGGTGTGAAATGGACTTAGAAGATCGTATCCTGTATTTAGAAGACAGACATACTAGATTGAGCAGAAGCACAGACAAACTAGAAGGCGAACTCAAGCAACAGTTTGACAGTGACAAAGATGAAAAACTAAAAGAATTAAAAAAACTTAAACTTAGTGTTCGTGATGAACTTGAAGATTTGAGAAGTGTAAACAACCAGTTTGCATCTAGCCCAGAGGTACACCACATTTTTGACATCAAGAGTACACACTGATGCAACGTGATGGACATGATGGTGTTGTCTTTTTTGTAGGCAGCGAAATTGAGTTTACACCTGCATACAGTATGCGTACACTTTTTGTTGTGGGCATCCAAGATGCAGATGAAATCATCAGACTGGCACACAAGCATGAATGTGTACACATTTACTTGGGTGCTAATCAGAGTTTTGAACCCAGTGATGACTGGGATATCCTTGTTAAAAAGATTATTAAACACAAAGACTTTATGGTCACACTTGACTTTGATGTAATTCACTGCGAGTGGGTGCTTGAAGGTGGTTATGATGAATACGATAACTTTATCAGTATGATCAGTGTGAAAGTTCCTTACATCAAACAATTTAACTATAATGCTTGTATCAAAGTTGATGACAAAGATTTTGCTGCAACCAATCCAGGTGTGTGGACACATCGCATACATGATTTACAAAATACAAATGTGTTTACGCCGTGGTCTAAATACACACAAGACAAAGTATTAGAAAGTGATGCTCAGTTCGAACAGCGCATCAAAGGACTGAGACATGAGGATTATATGCGCGAACGCCAATGGAGAGAAGACAATGGCTAAAAGATACTTTAAGGTTACTATTCATGGTTATGGCGGTGAGATTGTGTTAGGACGTCTCACTGAAGAACAGTATGACTTTTGGGAACCTTTTGAAGAAGAGCAAATTGTTGCACATGCTATGTGGGATCCATATGAAGAAAATGATGAGAATCCAATTTTTGATGATGAGGATCCACGCTTTTTAGGACAATGGTATGAACTAGATGATCTAGAGCATGTAAATGGCGCCGATGCAAGCAATGCTTATATTACTATAGATGAATACGACAGTGCAGAGTTTAGCGCAAAACACGTTGCTAACACTGTAGAGACCATGTCATGGGACGAGTTTAAAGAACAGTACAAGCCTAAACTAACTGAAAATGTTATTGATCTTGACGAAGTGTTGTACCCAAATGGATTTTATGATGAAGATGATCCAGATGGCGAGGAAGGTGAACCAAAGCCACTAGACAATGGCGATATTCCTACTTGCTATGTATTTTTTGGTATGAGTGCCGAAAAAGGCACATTTGGTGATTATCCAATTGAAACAGACGGAGAAGATCTTGACATTGGTGCATTAGAGTTTTATACTACACAAGTACCTCAAAGCGACAATGTATTAGAACTAGTTGGTTACAAGGACAACGAAATCTATAACGATGGTGGAGACACCAATGGTAAAGGTTACTACGCACAAGTATGGGATTGGTAAAATGACAGAAGAAATTGATAACGCAACACTGGAAATGATGAGGCAGGCTGCAGTGCAACAGCACACACAATCCACAAGCAAACGAAAAATTTGGGTCACATTTCAAAAGGAAGGTATTCACAAATATCCTGCAGCATTGGATGATCCAAAGTTAGCAACAGGCGAATGGGATGATGTAAGTTTCTTGGGTTATCCGCATAGACACATGTTTCACTTTCGTGTGAGCATTGAAGTATATCATGATGATAGAGAAATTGAATTTATTCAGTTCTCACGTTGGTTGCAAAGATTATTCAGTGAAGATGTAATGACATTAGACTACAAGAGTTGTGAGATGATTGCAGACGAAATGTTTGCACACATTGACCAAAAGTATCCTGGCCGTGAGGTTACTATCGAAGTTAGCGAAGACAACGAAAACGGCGCCGTTGTTGAATATAACATTAAAAAATAAGGGAAAAGCAATGAACATCAACTATAATCGCCAAGCATATGAAAAAGTGTACAGCGACTTAGATGACTACTTACGTTTTTGTAAAGTGTTTGGACATGCATACGATCCAGCGGCACTGTACAACATGGACGATCCAAACTATGCCACTTACAGTGCATTTAAAAGTGGTACCCGCATCAGCAACAACTGGATGCGTGATGCAAAGCGTAATGGCCGTAACATCTTTTTACGTTAGGAGAAACTATGCGTAAACTATTTTATATGGGGCTTGAGCCTTATGAAGGACGCTATACACTACAGTTACAAGACTGGAGTGAAGCAGCGTTTAAGCAACGTGGTATTGATTATGTTGTTGTACCTGGTACAACTATTGACAACACCAAAAGCATCAGTGTTGGACAAGTGCTTGATGCACACGGACGTTCATACTTTGGTATGAGCCAGTTAATGAATCTTGTGCAAATGATGCGCAATGGTGAATGTACAGGTGAAGATGCAGTGTTCTTTGAGGACATGTTCCAACCAGGTATTGAAAGTTTGCCATACATCATGTGTCAAATTCCAGAAGAACAACGTCCTACAATCTACTTGCGTTGTCTAGCACAAGCAGTTGATCCAGATGACTTTGTGCATGTATGGGGTATGAGCAAGTGGATGAGTTTGTATGAACAGATGTGCAACGAGATTCCAAACGTACACATACTAGCCACCAATGAAGAAATGGTTGCACACATGCGTATTGCAAACTGGACTGCACCAATCTACAACATCAGTGGACTTAGTTTTGGCAAAGCAGAAGTACAAGGTCGTATCAACAACAACATCAAACCATTTGCAGAACGAGCAGAGCGTGTGGTGTTTGCAGCACGTTTTGATCAAGAGAAACAACCAGACTTCTTTATGGATGTAATTGAAATGGTTAAGCAAGTGCGTCCTAATGTTGAGTTTGCAGTACTCAGTGGTGGTCCTTTGCGCAGTAACAATCCACGTTATTTAGAACGTGCAGAAGAAATGCAACGTGCTGGTAATCTTGTGGTGTACAAGGATTTGCAAAAGAATGATTACTACAATATTCTAAATGACAGTAGGGTACTGTTTAACTGTGCGCTACAGGATTGGGTGTCAAACACAGTGAGTGAAGCAGACGCACTAGGGTGTAATGTAGTTTATCCTGCCTATCGCAGTTTCCCTGAAACATTTGCTAATGATCACACAAGACTTTATACTCCATGGAGTATGGAAAGTGCTGCAGGTATGATCCTTGCTCACTTGGATGCACCAAGTCCAAACATGGGCAAGATCAGTGATTGGACTAACGGTACAATTGATCGCATGTTAGACATCATGCAAGGCAATGGCGAGCACTGGAAGCGCAGTGGCAACAGATACAGAGACTGGGTTGCAGAAGGAAAATACGCATGAGAGTGATGGTTACAGGAGCCGGTGGATACATCGGTTCTCATTTGTGTAAAATGTTAAAGCAAAATGGATATGAGGTTGTGGGCATTGATTGTAGACCAATAGACCATGATTACTGTGATGCACGTCAATATACAGATTACTCCAATGTGTATAGCCAAATGTTTACAGGTGTAGAGGTGGTGTGCCACATTGGCGCAACCAGTCTTGTTGGGCCTAGCGTAACTGACCCTGCAAAATACTACAAAAATAACGTGTCTGGTACTATTAGTTTGCTTGAACAAATGCAGTTGCATAACATTAAAAAGTTTGTGTTTGCCAGTAGTGCAGCCTGTTATGGCGAACCCGAAGAAGATGTGTGTGCAGAAAACAGTTGGCACCAACCTTGCAATCCATATGGTTGGAGCAAACGCATGATGGAGATCATACTCAATGACTATGCACATGCATATGACTTACGCAGTATTAGTCTACGCTTCTTTAATGTAGCAGGTGCTGATCCCGAAGGTGAGTTTGGTCAAGAACCCAATGCCACTCACATTATTGCCAAAGCCATAGAACGCACCATGGCCGGCAAAGACTTCACACTGTTTGGCAAAGACTTTGACACACCAGATGGAACCTGTGTGCGTGATTATGTACACGTTGAAGATGTTGCTCGTGGTGTGCTAAATAGTATTGAACTGCTAGAAACAACCAGCGGTGCACGAATTTTCAATTTAGGTGGCAAACGTGGCTACAGCAATCTCGAGATCATTGACAGTATCAATCGCGTAACCCCATTAAAAGTAGATCTTAAATATGGCGATCCTCGACCAGGAGATCCTAGTACACTTGTAGCAGAAACTGTTGCAGCCAACATAACCTTAAATTGGAAGCCAAAACACAACCTAGACAGTATCATCAGTACTGCATACAAATGGTATAACAAATGAACATTGCATTTATTGGATGTGGCAAACTAGGTATGCCTTGTGCTGAAGAGATAGCAAAAGCAGGACATACAGTAACAGGCTACGATGTTGCTAAAGTTACCAGTGATCTAATAGACATCAAAGACACTATTGCAGAAGCAGTTAAGTTTGCAAAGATTGTTTTTGTTGCTGTTCCTACTCCGCATGATCCTAGTTATGATGGTCGTGCTCCTACTGCACATTTAGAACCCAAAGACTTCAGTTACGACATTGTAAAATCAGTATTGCGTGAGTGCGATAGTGTAATGAATCCTGCGCAAATGGTTGTGCTTATTAGTACAGTATTGCCAGGCACAGTTCGCAGAGAACTAGAACCTTTAGTAACTAATACACGATTTGTATATAACCCATATCTTATTGCTATGGGCAGTGTTGCTTGGGATATGGTTAATCCAGAAATGATTATGATTGGCACAAAGGATGGCGACGAAACAGGTGATGCTAAAGAACTTGTTGACTTGTATAAAACTGTGATGCAGAATGATCCTAGGTATGTAGTAGGTACTTGGGATGAGTGCGAATGTATCAAAGTGTTTTACAACACATTTATTAGTACAAAGATTGGACTGGCAAATATGATACAGGATGTTGCAATGAAGCAGGGCAATATTAATGTTGACGTGGTTACTACGGCACTAGCGGAGTCAACTAAACGGATCATGGGATCACAGTATATGACTGCTGGGATGGGTGATGGCGGTGCTTGCCATCCGCGTGACAATATTGCCCTACGTTTCATGGCACAGGAACTTGATTTAGGTTACGACATTTTTGATGCTATTATGAATGCCCGTGAGATACAAGCACGGAATCTAGCAGAGTTTTTGGTAGAACAAGCAAAAGAACATGACTTACCTATTTTAATACATGGTGTAGCATACAAACCCAATGTACCATACAAAGATGGTAGTTACAGTTTGCTAATTGCACACTACTGTGAACAGTTGGGTTACCATCCTATACTGGTAGATCCGCATACACATCCGCAGCGTGGTCCATTTACTGCAGTGGCATTGCTTGCACACAATGCAAACATCACATACAAATATATGAGTGAACAAACACAAGACCTATATTGCTTACTAAGTGAAGGCAGTATTGTAGTTGATCCTTGGAGGAAATACAAAGATGACAGATATAAAGTCATCCATTACGGAAACACACGATCGGTGGCATAAAGGTCATATTGAACCTTTTTGGAGTAAACAGAGTTATACACAACTAAACTATACTCTTGAAAGTTTTAATAACCCTGGTGACATAATGAAGTGGAAGCGACAAGGATATGTGCATCCTGTATCGCACTACACTGGCTTTTTGTGCGATATGCGTAAACCACAGCCTGCATGGAATGACAGTATTGTTAAATGGTTTGAAGATACTTACAGTGTTAAAGATGTTGGTACAAGTTACTATCGCATGGGCACAGGTGTAATTCTTCCTTCACATAAAGACACATATAAAAAATACAGAGAACTGTTTGGTGTGAGACTAAAGGATTGTGTTCGTGTGGTTGTGTATCTTGAAGATTGGAAGCCTGGACACATTGCTGAAATTGAAGACAGACCTATTACAGATTGGCGTGCAGGTGACTACACATTTTGGGAAAGCGATACACCACACTTGGCTGCAAACATTGGACTTGACAAACGCTACACACTTCAGTTGACAGGTCATCGTGCTTAATTACGATACATTAATTAAATTTGAAACAATGCTCAGTGAGTATACAGGAGCACCTTATGTTGTGCTGACTGACAGTTGCACACACGCTATTGAACTGTGTATACGCTACAAAAAAGTAGGATATGCAAGTTGTGCCAGTCATACATATCTTAGTGTGCCAATGGTGCTGTATAAAACTAAAACACAATTTCAATGGGATAATAGCCCTTGGGAATACGAATATCAACTAGGAAGAACAACTATATGGGACAGTGCAAGAGCTTTTGATCAAGGCATGTATCGCAACAATCAACTGCAGTGTTTGAGTTTTGGACATAGTAAGCGTCTCGAGATTGGGCATGGCGGTGCTATTCTCACAAACAAACAGCACGAATATACTGCACTTAAACAGATGGCATATGATGGCAGAGACTTATCTATTAGTCCTTGGCAAGACCAAGTGAAATTTAGTGTTGGATACCATTACAATATGCGATTAGAAGATGCAGCAAGAGGCATGTGGTTAATGGGCAATGGTACTCTAAAGACCAAAGAATCGCAACTAGTAGAATATCCCAATTGCAGCAAATTAAAATTTGACATTTAGTCTAAATACATCTACAATAATAACAATGGCAATCCACTGCCTTAACATCGGAGAAATAATATGACAATTTCACAACAAATTACAGCAAGAATCCGCAGTGCTGGCGGACGCTATTGGGCAGGCGATAACATCTCAAGTTATCTGCACGAAGGCGACAAACAGGCACTCATAGAAGAACTAACAACTAAGTTTGAAGATGTGCTGGACAGTTTAATTATTGATCGTGCAAATGATCCTAACAGCAACGACACAGGCAGACGTCTTGCTAAGATGTACATCAATGAATTAATGGCAGGTCGTTATGACCAAATGCCTAATGCAACTGCATTTCCTAATCACGTTGATGATGGATACAAGGGTATGCTTGTGGTGCGCAGTGAACTAAAAAGCATGTGTTCGCATCATCACCAGCCAGTGACTGGTGTAGCATACATTGGTATCATTGCTGCAGAAAAACTTATTGGATTGAGCAAGTATACACGCATTGCACAGTGGTGTGCAAGACGCGGCACACTACAAGAAGAATTGTGCAACGATATTGCTCGTGAGATCATGAAAGCAACAGGCTCACGTGATGTAGGTGTGTACATTCAAGCAACACACGGTTGTTGTGAAAACAGAGGCATTATGGCACACAGTAGTCTAACACAAACCACAGTGCTAGAAGGTGCGTTCGGCACAGATGCAGGCACAAAGAAAGAGTTTTTTGACAACATTAAACTGCAACAAGAGTTTGCTTGCTAGATGAAAATAAGTAGTCACAACGAATGGTCCCCATTAAAAAGTGTTGTAGTCGGAAGTGCGGCTGGTGCAAACAAGCCTGAGGACTGCCATTTTGCACAGCCAGGTGCATATCGTGGAGATATCACTGCACAGGCAGACATGGACTTGGATCGCTTTGTGAGAACACTGGAACAAGAAGGCGTTAAAGTATACAGGCCCAAGTATCACAACTTTGCACAAACCGGCGGAATGTATAACTACTGCCCACGTGATAGACTGTTAGTAGTTGGTGACACTGTAGTGGATTGTAACATGCAATATGATTGTAGATTGCAAGAAAGTCACTATATAAATTTTGTGCTTAGTAATGCAAAACATGTTATAACTGCTCCGCGCAACAAGCGTATACGCTTCGACGCTGCTAATGTTTGTAGACTGGGCCAAACGTTACTATATCTACAAAGTGTAAGTGGAACTCGTGCAGGCGCCAATTGGTTGCAGGAGCAGTTTCCTAATCACACAGTGGAAGTAACAAAAACCTATGGTGGTGTACACATTGACAGCACTTTCTGCCCAGTTAATGATGGACTTGTTGTAGTAAATAAGGATCGTGTTACAAAGAAAACACTTCCACACTGTTTTAAAGATTGGGAAATTATCTGGCTCGGAAGCGAGGATTTACCACAAAAACGATACGCAGGTGAGGCTTTTGCAAGCAACTATATCCTGCTTAACTTTTTTATGATTCGCCCCAATTTGGCGGTCATAGATCATGCGCCTCGTCTAGAGGAGGCTCTAAAAGCAAATGGTATATATAGTTATGTACTGCCATTTGCACACAGTAGAACACTTGGTGGAGGACATCATTGTGTGACACTGGACTTACATCGTAAGTAATAATAACAAGGATATATCAATGAATATTATTAAATCAATTGTAGTTGCAGCCGCAGTCGTACTTGGTATGGCAATGGGTGCAAGTGCAGCAGACAAAGTAAAGGTTGGATTTGTTTACGTCGGACCTATCGGTGACCATGGATGGACATATCGTCATGACATTGGTCGCAAACAAGTAGAAGAAGCATACGGAGACAAAGTTGAAACAATCTATGCTGAGAGCGTATCATATGGTCCTGATTCGGAACGTGTGATTCGTCAGATGGCAAAAGATGGTGCAGACATTATCTTCGCTACAAGTTTTGGTTACATGGAACCAATGCTTAAAGTTGCAAAGGACTTTCCAAATGTAAAGTTTGAGCATGCAACAGGTTACAAACGTGCAGACAACATGAGCACATATGGCTTGCGACTATACCAAGCTCGTCATGTACAGGGCGTTATTGCAGGACTAATGACAAAGACAAACAAGATTTGTTATGTTGGTGCATATCCTATTCCGGAAGTTATCCGTGAAATTAACACCTACTACATGGGTGCAAAGAGTGTAAATCCAAAAGTTGACATTGACATCATTTGGGTAAACACTTGGTATGATCCTAGTAAAGAAGCAGATGCTGCCAACGTGATGATGGCTGAAGGTTGTGACATGGTTGCACAACACACTGATAGCCCTGCTCCATTGCAGGCTGCACAACAAAAAGGCAAGTTGGGATTTGGTCAAGCAAGTGATCAGATCAAGTTTGCTCCTAAAGCACAACTTACAGCAACCATTGACAACTGGGGTCCTTACTACATTAAGAAAGTAGGACAGGTTATTGATGGTAACTGGAAAGTTGAGGATTACTTTGGTCATATGAATGAAGATGCTGTGCAAATGGCGCCTTTCACAAATATGCCAGCAGACGTACAAGCAAAAGCACAAGCAATTAAAGATGCTATTTCTAAAGGCGAGTACTTTGCATTTACAGGTCCTATCAAAGACAACACTGGCAAACTGCAACTTGCAGACGGCGTTGTTGCTGACGATGCACATCTAAATAGTATGATGTACTATGTAGAAGGCATTGATGCAGTGGTACCTAAGTAATGATTCCAGTTATTGATTTCAACTCAGAGACAGTACTGGACGAGATTCGCGAAGCCTACACCTCAGTGGGCTTCGCAGTCTTTACCAATACACTAAACAAACAAGACCAACAAACCATGAAAGACTGGTTTTTGACCATGAGGGTATTTTTTTCACTGCCTATAAACATGAAAGAACGGTATTCTTATCAAGCAGAAAACAACCTAGGATACAGTGTCATGGGTGCAGAAAATGTAGACCCAACTGCTCCTAAAGACATGAAAGAAAGTTTCAACTACAACAACACTCGTATGCCAGATGAGTTGTGGCCCAAGGAAGTAACAGGATTTAAGGAAACAGCATTAGAAACTGTTCGTATTGCAGATGATTTAACTCTGCGTATACTTGCTAAGTTTGATACTATCCTAGACTGCGGTACTACACTGGTAGATGCGCATCAGGATCCATATAATACTACACGAGTAATTCACTACCCTGCATACACTGGTCCACTAGAGGACAAGCAGATGCGCATAGGTGAACACAGCGACTACGGCACCATCACATTACTGTGGCAGATCAATGATGTGCCAGGGCTCCAAGTGCAGGATCTAGGAGGTGTTTGGCATCCTGTTCCCTATGCAGAAGATGGTGTCGTAGTTAACATTGGCGACTTGCTACAGCGTTGGACTAATGACTATTTTGTTAGCACAAAGCACA
>Ga0208543_1000233_pt1 | contig 19845 bp, 27 predicted proteins | sample DEB08_DNA_14_FD_185497 | JGI IMG/M metagenome (GOLD analysis project Ga0208543, IMG submission 185497) | Aqueous microbial communities from the Delaware River and Bay under freshwater to marine salinity gradient to study organic matter... | ecosystem: Environmental > Aquatic > Marine > Coastal ...
TCAGTCAATGCCCTTATTAAGAGTGCGTTTGAAAAAGAAGATAAAACAGAAAAAGAACAGGCATTGGTAGATTTTGTTAGTCAGGCACCTAATCTACAACAGAAACTTAAGGAGTTAGGCATATTACCTTCACAACGTATTGATGAAACTGGTGAACAAGGTGAAACTGGTGAACAAGGTGAAACTGGTGAACAAGGTGAAACTGGTGAACAAGGTGAAACTGGTGAACAAGGTGGAACTGAACTTGATTTCACTAAGCCACTACCTACTGAAAAAATTACTGATAGAAATATAGACGGTAGACTTGATTATCTATCACAAAATCTTGAGGTAGATTTTAATAATCTTAATAGTTTGAGAACTTGGTTAGTAAATGTTAAAGCGCAGCGTGATATACGGATCGCCTTTGGTTTAAGTCAACGGTCTATAAGCACAAAAGCTTCAGAAAAACTACACAATAAAATTGTGGCCGAAAATATAACCGACGAAAGGGAAGTACTAGACGCTTTATTAACAATACTAGCAGAAAACCCATAGGCATACTTTAATGTCATACTTTCAAAGAGACAAGCTGTCTAAAGAAGACCTATTAAACGATGAAGAGTTTCTTAGTGATGCACAAGAATACCTTGTAAAACGTACAGATACGTTTTATGGTTCTCCAGAAGAAATCTATAATGCTTGGGTTGAACAAAACCGGGTAGTAAATGTTAATGAAGTAAGCGCAATTAAAGACTACAATTATGCTACTTCAAAAGACAGAACTGAAGAAGAAAAAGACCAGATGGGTCGCTTGTATCTGGCTTATGATAGGCTTGGTAATGCAGACACGGGTACAATGGACAAGATACTTGACTATGGTGAAGGCATTGTAACTGCACCTTCAACTTGGCTTGGTCTTATTTCTGGTGGTGTATCTAAAGCTGCAGGTCTAGGCGGTACTCGTGCTGCAATTCAACTTGCTAAAGCTGCAGCTACAGGCAGACTTAAAAGCAAACTATCACAAGGCGTAGCTGCGGGGCTTCGTACTGCTGCAGTAGAGGGCGGTATTGAAGCTGGTGCTGAAACAACTAGGCAGTTGGCTCGTGTTGAATCTGGAGCACAGGAAGATGTTTCTGTTGGACAAGTAGCCCTTTCTGCTGGTCTAGCTGGAGGCAGTGCAGGGGTTCTTAGTGGTGTTTTAGCTGGAGCAGGTAGGGGTACTCAACGAGAAGCTGCTGCCGAATTGTATAGGGCAGGACTAGCTGCAAAAACAACAAGAGAAACAGCAGCAAATACCCAAGCTGAAAAAACACTAAGTGATGCATCTAACAAAGAAATCTATGATGCACTTAAAGGTTCATCCTCTACCTTAGATGAATTAGACAAGGCACGTGTAGCCCGTGGAAAAGAAAAGATTAAAGAGATTGCAGTAGATGCTACTGATGCAACTTCTGGTGTTAGACTTGTAGAAGATACTACTGATGATTTTCTTTCTGACTTTGGTGTTCGTATTCCTGTAGAGCGGCTAGATAGAATTACTGCTGCAACAGTAGATGCAGTAAAAGCGGTTGGTCTAGATGCTAATCAAATTAAAGGAAAGAGAATTACCGATATTCTAGCTGATGTTGTTCAGAAAGAAGGTGGCGAAGAAGCCTACAAAGACTTGCTCAAGCAGTATGAATTAAACTTTGAAGACGTTGCTGCAATGTTTGCCTTTGAGTTTTCAGAGGCGGGTAAAGTTCTGGCAGTGGCTAGTGCAGCTAAACGCAATCTTAATTCTTTCTTTCAGCAAGTCAGCAATATGTCAAAAAAGATTGGTGATGAAGCCCCTGAACTTACAAAAAGAAATGCTGAAGCGGACAATGTAAATAAAAAACACAATGCTACGTGGCAGGCAATTAAAAATATAGACTCTGCTCGTAGAGGTCTGATGACAGTACAGCCTGCTACCACTGTACGTAACACCGCTAACGCTGGCTTGCGTACTTTTCTACATGCTGTTGAAAACATTGGTGAAGGCATTGTTCAGATTGGAACAGGCAAGTTTAAAGAAGGGGTAAGTAACATTGCTTCTCCTGTATCTCTGTTTAGATATCTAGTAGGTAACACAGAAGAGGCTCGTATTATTCAGGCACTATCAGCAGAAGCTGCCCCTGAACAAATGCAAAGCCTGTTTAGATCATTGGCTGATGTATCCTTAAAGGCATCAGACGAAGAATTACTAGCACAGAAGGGATTTACTGGTGCGCTAATTAAAGGTACTCGATATGCCAATGTTTTAAATACTCTGTCAGATAATACATTTAAACGCGCTATCTTTACCAGTGAATTAGCTAAGTCGGTAGGTGGGTACAAAAACTTACAGAAGATTATTGCTGATGGTAGATTCTCTGACATCAGTGGTGAAGCCTTTGAACGTGCTACAAAAAGCGCACTAGATTTGACATATCAAAAGGGCTATGACCACGGCACATTTGCTAATGGTTTTATTAAAACTTTCAGTCAACCGGGTTTAAGCTTACTTATACCCTTCCCAAGGTTTATTGCAAACTCTATGCAATTTGCTTTTGAACACGCCCCAATAGTGGGGATGTTTAATGTGTCTCCCGTATTTGGTAAGACAGAACGAAGCATTCAAAAAAAAATTGCTCAACAAATTACAGGCGTGGGCATGTTAGCAGGAGCAATCCAGCTACGTGCTGCTATGGGAGATGATACTAAATGGTATGAACTGCAGAACAGTAGAGGTGAACTGTTTGATGCAAAGGCTTTGTATGGTCCCTTTGCTCCGTACATGGTTATAGCGGACGCAATGGTACGTGGGTATAATCGTGCAGTCACAACAGGTGAGCGCGTTGGTACAGAAGACCTTCTTGATCCTAAAGTTTGGAGAGAAACTTTCTCTGAAATGCAGGGAAGTAAGGTTGGGACAGAACTTATTAAAGCTTCTCTGGGTACTACCTTTAAAACAGGGGTTAATCTTTCTCTAATAGATACTGCAACACGTGAGGCTATTGAAACAGGAGATGTTAAAAGTGTAAACAAACTTCTTGTTGATATGGCTGCTAATCTAGTCAACTCATTTACTGTTGGTGCAGGTGTTGCTAAAGACGTACTGGGAACCTTCGATGAAGACTATCTGAATATCCCAGATACACAAGACGTAAATCTTTGGGAACGATTCATTAAACGAAGCTTACGCTCTATTCCACAGGCACCTATGGAAGGTCAAAGAATTGTTTCCCCAACTCGTACTGATGATCCAGTTAGAGGAGCAATCCCTTTGCTCAAACAGGTAACTGGTCTTACTCCTGTTGCAGCACGAAATACTGTTGAACGAGAACTTGTTAAGCTTAACATAGAACCATATGAGTTCTTTAAGTTAAGATACTCTGATCCTAAATTGCGTAAAGCAATGAATGAAATGTATGGCATGATTTCAGAAGAAGCATTGATTCCTGCGATTAATTCTAGGATTTATAATCGCACAGAAAATGGCTTTCCTACAAGTGTGTCAGAGAAAAAACGCTTTCTAGCAGATATTTTAGAAACCAAGAAAACAGTTAATGGAGTTAAATACACAGACGAAGAGTATCTTCTTACGTGGATTCAAAAAGGAGACAACACCTTTAGTGATGAAGAAAAAGAAGAATTAACTAATTCTCTGTATTCTGAAATACTTAGAAGGCAACCAAAAACTACAATAAACGCAGCTAGAAGTTTCTACAATAGAAAACATCAAGATAGTTTTGATGATCTACCTAATAATATGAAAATAGATTATGTAAAACAGTATGCAAAACAGAGAAAGTTAGTGTTTAAATAAATGTATCACAGTAAGGTATTTCTAATTACTAGAATTACTTACGCAATGCCAGACTTTCCTCATCTCGTTAATGAGTTTATATGGCATATGGAGGACATTGCTCCTGAACTAACAAGACTAAACAACTTTATAAGCTACTGGCAGAAAAACATTGAGGCTGAGATAAGACGTATAGAAGTGTCTCAATCTCAGCCTCACTCTTTTTTCAATGCTGATGTAGTGTATAGTGCTTAAGTTTTAGTTAGAAACAGCGGCCCCTTCTCATCTGGAAACTCCATCCTTCTAGTTAGGTAACTTTTACCTACAGAAGATAGTAGTTTCATAGATAGCAGCTTGTCATAGACTGCTATAGAAACATCCCCCAATCTAACAAAACCAATAAGCGCACTATGTAACTCATGAATAATCATGGCACCAGCATGATCTCCATGCTGTTGAACAGCATACGTAATGTCATGGTGTTGCTTAGTCCATGCCCGTGCTTCTCTCTCTAGCTTTTGTTCTATCTCATGCAGATTTTTCACGTTGCTTAACACGCGCTAGGTTCTCAAAGTAGGCAGAATTATAACCACGCTGCCACTCCTTAGCCTGCATAGTGCCCTCCTTATGTGGTGGGTGATGTTCCTTACCAGTATAGAAGGAGACAGTTCCTTGCTTGTACTGTATCGATAATGGCGGAAACCTCTCCATTTAATTCTCCTCTTCAACCATATCTACAATTTCGCATACACCTGCAGTGCAGGCAAGTTCTTGGGTTCCTTTAGTTGTATCTTCTGTTTCATACGAAGATAGCTTAGACCAATCAATCTTAGTGGGCATAGTCTTCATCATATCATCATATGTAGTCTTGTCAATAGTCTCGTATGGAAGCTGCGTGTAAACAGTAGTATCTTCATTGGGTAAGAAGCTAACGCCTCCTACTGAATCAAAGTTGTTCCATACCCATGCTCCTACAGACGGCCACTCATCGTGATTGACACTGATAGTAACACTGGGATTATGTTCACACCAGTTCTGTCTGTACTTAGACCAAATCTCTAGGTGGTCAATAGCACTAATGTCGTTCTTAGTTAAGGCGTATTTGGGTGCCTTAATGGGGAAACTGAATACAGAAACCCTATCAGGCTGAAAGTTACATGGCTCTGTAGGAACACCGTTGTCATTCAGAAAGGTAGTGATGGGGTCTTTATTGTCTCCACGTACACGACGAATAAAGTAGTGTGCGTGTTGTGGATGAATTCCACTACCTACCGGACCAACAAGTTGTGATACCGTGCCGCTGGGCTTAACTGTAGTTACAGCAGCAGACTGAGCAATGCCTAGGCGCTTGGCCTCTTTGGCATTAGCCTCTACAGCAGCAGCACGTAACTCTGAAAGATTGTGTTCAAGATTACTGTCTGCTGCAGTGCCATTGGTAAGAGGGTTATCCATGATAGCCGTAAGGCTTACACCCAGCAGACGTTCTTCATTGCAGTTATTAGCCCAAATCTTTCTTAGATACTTGAAGTCTGTAAGGCAAGACTGCCAAGTACCAAGTACGGTAGCCATCTGTACCTTTTCCTTGATTGATCGCCATCCATCTGTCTCACGAATGACAACCTCACTTAGATTACAAAACTCAAATGGCCTTAGAATAATTTCACCACAGGGATTGGTGCCCCATAAATGTCCTGCCTCACGGCGATTTGTGTTTATCACCTGTTTGTCTGAGGCAGCGCGATTAAAGATGCCTCGCTCTCCGCTAAGGGAAGCATAAAGAGAATGCCATTCTTTCATGAATACCCCTACATCAGGGCGTCCCTGATACACAGCAGAGTTGTTAGCAAGCTGTCTGTAGCTGTGTGTATTGTACCACTGCCCACTCTTAGCTTCTCTCATAAGATCGTTGTCAAGGTCCGACAGACTAATAAGTGCAGACCTACGTACACCGCCTACTACTACAATCTGACCAATGTAGCACATGATATCATGACACTCTAATGGAGTTAGTTTACGTCCTGCAGCATTACGGAAAGTCTTAATGCAGAAATGAAACAGTTCTTCTAGTGGTTCAGGACCAGAGGCACGGCCACCAAAGGTCTTTAGTCTTGCACCACGTTCCCGCACACCGCTCGTGTCCCATCGAGGAATCTGACCAGCATACAGGCAAGCAATTAATTCACGAAGTGCCCTTGCCCATCCTGCTTTACTGTCATCAACTACGATAGTTGTACGGCTCTGCTCGAAATGTTCATTAACAAGGGGAAGCTTATCTGTCTCATTCTTTTCTACAGAGAAACCAACACCTGTACCATTCATTAGAATGTACAATGCCTCATCAAAGGCACGAATAGAATTAACAGGGAGGTAGCTGCAGTTGTAGCCTGCAACATTGCAGCGTTCTAGTGCTGGTCCTGCGGACATAAGCGCGCGCATGGAAGGCATAACAGACATCTCAAATACAGCATCACGAATAGCTTTCATATGCCCCTTATCATATGTCATTTCTTTACGTGTAAGCTTGTCAGCCATGTAGTCAAAGTACCGATCTACTGTCTCTGACCACACTTCACGACGACCGTCCTCTTCACGCCAACGAGCATAGCGTGAAAGAGCAATCATGTTTTGGTAGTCTGTTAATTCAAAGTTAGTATCCACTTTTGCCTCCCTTTATTGTTGCTTTAATACTAACTACGCTTGTGCCGTAAACCTCATCCATAACGTCTTGAAGTATCTCTTCAAGTTCAAGACTAGGGTCGCCGTCAGCAGGCATAGGAAATTCTTCTGTGTCAATGTCTAACGTAACGACGACCTTAGCCCTGATCATTTTATGCCGAGCCTTCTGTCTTTGTCATTAGGTTTAACATTAGTTGAGCAGCATCAACATTGCTGTCTTCTGTGCGAACGATGCTGTCTCCTATATACGATTCCAGCAATTCTCTAATGCTACTATTTTCTTCCATAGCTGGGAGGGAAGCAGCCATATACTCACAAAGTAATTCTAACTCGCCCTTATCTCTCTTAGACATATCATTATCACGTGAGTAGCTAACAGCAACCGTGACTTCCCCTGTCCATTGGTTATTTTCGTTAAGGGCTGGGGTTAGAATAATTGCAAAACTGTTGTCTGAAAACATAAAGTAACTCCTAATTAGGATTGATAACTCTGGTTAATTTAGGGGGCATGACTTTTCGTTTCTCTTTTAGCCATGCTTCGGGAATAACTCTGTCGGCAAATACTATATTCTTTTTTGCACACCACAGAGCGTAGGTAGTTTTAGAACTTTTGTATAGCTTCTTTCTGCTGTTCTCAAATACCATACGAATGTCTAGATGGGGGTGCTGCTTTCTGATTTCAAGATGCTTCTTTCTATCATGGGCAGTCCACCTACCCTTTACTTCAATAATGATACCATTATCTAAAACAAAGTCAGGAGTGTAAGTACGTATTGATAAATCAATCCACTGTATTTTGATTGCCTCGTACCTAATCTCCTGACCTTGTTCTTCAATCTGTTCTGCTATATTAAGTTCTATTGCGCTCCTATACCCCTCTTTCTTTGCTTCAATAACTCGTTTTCTATTTGTCATGCTGCCGCTTGAGTAGCGTGTTCTTTCTTAAACCACTCTACAGGATCAAGGGAACTGATCTTCATATTGAAACAGTCTGCACGAACCGTGTAGTTATTACTTGGATCGTGCTCACCTTTCTTAAGAAAGATAGCTTCCTTAAAATAAACATCACGTTCTTTCATTCCAAGAAACCATCCTTTACTTTGATCAGATAACACACGAACAAAGGCGTAGTAATCACAGTCTTGCTTTCTAGTTAGGTTGGCAATGCTACAGTCATATTTTGCCAAAGGTTTCACTGTAGTTTTCTTTGTCTTAACATCAATGCGCTTACCATCAATAATAATATCGTAATCCATAGTATTACAATGATTACCACCTAGTACTTCAAGCGCAATGAGTTCGCCAAGAAAACCATACACATTACCCTGTCCTCGTGTAATGCTTCTGTTTAGTACGCCCATATCCTCTGACATTTCATGTGCAGTGTTACGCATATTATTTGTGATAGGTACCTCAATCATGGAAGATTGCGCCAGAAGTAAGAGAAGTTTGGAGTAAACTCTTTCATAGAAGTGTTTGTATATCCAAGCTTTTTCAGTTCTTCATTCAGAACCAGATCAGCTTCCTTACGAGCCTCCATTGCTGCACGAACTCCTGCAAGGCGTTTCTCACGTAGCTTCGTGCGAGCCTCTGTCAGTTCATTAGAAAGTTGTTCTACAGCACTCTGTAGTTCTTCAATAGTAAGATCATCATAGTTAGTCATTAACTTTCTCCATATCCAAATAATTAACAGTCGCCTTGTTCTTTGCTTGAGAAACTCTAGATGGCTCCTCTAAGATTGCACCATTCCAACAATCTCTTCGAAAGGAACAGAAACTGCAGTGCCGAGACAGAGTATAGTTACCTGTTGCTTTACCTCTAAAAGTTTCAGGTTCTGGTTCAAAGCAACGAACAAACTCATTTCGATTAAGTGTATCTACTGTGTGTTTAAGTTTTGAAATAACCTCGTCAACGTCACTTTCATATGCGACATACTTAAACTGTCCTGACGCTTGGTTTACAACCCACCAACCTCCTGCTGGTACGTTGGCACCCTTGCTATAGACAGCTAACTGCCCAATATAACCGAAAGGATCATCCTTTTCAAGGTTCTTTCCATCAGTAAACTTATTGTTGTATGACCACGGGCTTGTAGATTTAATGTCATCTACAACTCCATTAACAATAAGATCATACTCACCAGAGATTTCTTCGCTACCGATCTTAGTCTTAACTCTATCGTGTCCTTCGTAAGATACTCCTGATTCTGTTAACAGCCCCTTGAACAAAGCTTCAACCATGTCTCCGAACATCATACGCACTACAAAAGTAGTGGTTAGAGGCTCTGCTTTATCAGGCTTGTTCTTTTGATACCATAGCTGGCAAACAGGTCTGCCTACGTTGGAGGCACGGAGGGTAAAGCCCCCCGTGCTATCCTTACGCTCGCAGAATTGCCTACGTAAAGCTGCTTCAATATCAGAAGTGATCTGCTTAATCGTTTCTTCTGACATCTGCCGCTCCCCATGCGTAACTCCTTCAAGATACGCATGAACAGCAAGTTCTGCTACATTTTCCATAGTAGCTTACGCAACCTCTACATTATCACTAACATCAATGAAGCCCGTGATTGTGTCTTCATCTTCTGTAGTAAGTGTGGTTGTTGCCTTACTGTTGTGACGGTCACGAACCCACACATTCTGATTGCGAACCCAATCCTTGAAGTCAGAGAACATCTTCTGATCGTCCTCTGAAATAGAAAGGGTCTTCTGGAAATCAAGGTCAACCACAGGATAGTAAATCATGTTGCCGTTAGGCATCGCATCACCATGCGTGGTTAGTTCCAGCTTGTGCTGTGGAAGCAGACGACGATTGCTAATATACTTATCAAGCGCCTTACCTACTTCACGGAACGCATCCTTGTTATCAATGTCCCAGATGACAGGGGTTGGATCAACAGTGACAGGCTCACCGTCACTATCAAGAGCACCTTCCATCTCTACGATACCAAGCAGAGAGCGTACACGCTTAACTGACATGATCAGTTTCTGCTGGGCATCTGGAAGTTCACCCCAGTTCTTAATGTAACCAGACGGACGACCACAGTTAAAGCCACCATCAGTATCCATAAGATCGTCACGACCAAACTGAGACTGCCCTACCATGACACTCTTAACGAAGCGACCTTTGCGGCCTTGATCATCTGGTTTCATGTAGGGGATGTAGCGAGTGTACGAAAACTGCTGAAGGAACGGGCGGAAACTAATCTTCTCTGCGTAGAGGAAGTTTCCATCACGATCTTCAAGGCGATATGTTCCACCCGGAACTACCTCAACCTGACGGGTCTTACCTTTGACTTCCTCCGTACCCATAATGGACTTGTGCCAAATGCGTAGACGAGAAAGTGTGCTAGAACGGGCTGACTCCGTAGTCCCTACGGTTGTAGATAGGCCCATTGCTTCAGCCATGCTGTCAAAGTTATTGGTGTCTAGCTTAACGATGTTTGACATATATATTCTCCTGTAAAATTGTCAAAAAGGAATACCATTATACTGATTAGTTCAGTAGTTTCAAGTCATTTCTTGCATCTCCATCCAGTTTTTTCCAACCTTAGTTTCTACTTCAAGAGGAACGTGTAGCTTCATGTTAAACCTACCATAAATTTCTGATGGTAAAGTATCAACTGTGTCATTTATAACACTGAGCACAGCTTTTTCCTCTTGAGGGTACACATCAATCACTGCGTTGTCATGTACACTATTAACTAGAATACTGCGAAGATTTCTCAACCGCATGTTCTTCTCCAATAGGAGTAGTGTAGTCTGTACAATGTCAGTAGCAGCAGACTGTACTGGGTAGTTCTTTACCATTGTGAAACCCGTTATACCACCAGACGGTAGTCGCTTGGCATCTGGAAAAGCAAACTGTCTACCAGAGGGGGTAGTCACGTAGCCTTTCTCCATAACCTCTTTTGCCAGAGAGCCGTGCCACTGAGCAATGCCACGGTATTTCACAAGGAAGTTTTCATAGTACCGTGCTTCGGCAGGTGTTCTACCAAAGCCAGTAGCACCAAACAGAGGAGCAAACGTATGTTCCTTTGCTTGCTGTCTTGTAACAGGCTGCCCAGCCTCAGTGATAACGGAAGCAGTGTAGCTGTGAACATCAAAGTTGTTATTGATTTCATCAGTAGCTGTTTCATCACCACTAAGCTGCGCAGCAACACGAAACTCTAGCTGTGCAAAGTCAGCCTCAATCACAGAGCCACCGTCCCAACGGGAAACAAACACACGCTTGATGGGAAAGGTGTTTCCACGTGGCATGTTGTGAAGGTTAGGTGAGTCCGAAGCCAACCTACCAGTAGATGTTCTGTGCTGTGTCATTCTAACGTGCAGTCTCTTGTCTGACTTAGTGAAAGTATTGATACCATCAACAAAGGCAGATATGTAAGTGTCAAGCGCAGATAACCTACGAACCTTTGAAAGAAAGTCCGTAGCTTCATGCATGTTGTTGCTCATAGCAATCTTTTCCAGATACGTTAGAGTCTTTTTGTCAGTCTTGAATCCATGAGCCGCAACAAAAGATGCAGACCTAACATTAAACTTAAGACCTGCAACCTTCTGGGTATCTACAAAGACGACACCCTTTGTATCACACTCCTTACACTTACGTCTAGCCTTGCCTAAGCTACCATCCTTCTTACGGGCAATGGTATAGCCATGACCAAAACATGCTTTACACTGAAACATAGAAGTCTGATATACAAGATTGCTATTGTCCTTTACAGCAGCATCAACCTTTGGTTTCTTCATGTATCTACTGAAGTGTGTAGGCCATGTGGCTTTATCTTTAGGCTTACGACTGTAGATAACAGTGCTAAGTTGTTCTGGAGAGGACAGATTGATAGGAGTATCACCCATTAACTTCTGTACTTGTAGTTTCAGTTCCTCAACTATCGTATCACGCTCATTCGTAAACTCCTCACGCACTTGCTCAAGAGCAGCACGATCAACGGTAAACCCACGCTGATAGATACGAGTAAGAAGTACACACATCTCGTTAGTCAACTGAAGAATAGGTTCAAGCGAACCGTACTGTTCCTCAAACATCTTACGGCGCAGGTTACTTGCCAGTTCCTGTGTAGTACGAACGTCTTGCATACAATACTGCAACAGTTCATCTTTAGGAATAGCGTCAACTGGTATACCCTTACCTAAGTACTCAGTAAGAGTTGACATCTTCTGATTAGATTGCTGATACCTTTCAGCTACTGCCTCAAGAGACAACGGCTGCTTGACGCCACGCTGTAAAACATAATCAACAAGCATAGTATCAAACACAGGACCATCGTAATTAAAACCACACTCCCACAGCCAGACCAACTCATGCTGTGCATTGTGACAGATAAGAACAGTAGCCCTATCAAGCAACTCTTGTAGTGCAGTGTGATCGTTTGGAGATACAACTTCCGTATGGTTAAACCAAAAGCTGTGCTCTTCTCCTGTGTCTTCCTTAGCACATACAAGGACCAGTGCATTACCCTCAGTGAATGGGTCAAGCAACAGCTTGCCATCAGGCAACTTTTGAGTTGTGTTCTCAAGGTCAATAGTTAGTTTCATGCTTCATACCTAGCTGTTAGCGGATCAAGAACAGTTGTAACCTTTCCATGCCGCCCTGTCAATTTGTTTTTGACAATACACCAGTGACGAGTCCAATCTTCATCCTCTTGCCCATCGAACGTAGGGTTAGTAGTAATACAAACCAAGAGGTCGGCTTCGGATGCCTTGCCTGTTTTTGAACCTTCAAGCATAGACATGTTAGCATTCACTTTACCTTCTGCCTCTGCCGATAGCTGAGACATAGCAAAGATAGCAGTGTTATATTCCTTAGCTACAATACGTAAACGAATGTAGGTAGCCTTAAGCTGCTCGTGCCCAGCCGTAAATGAACCACCGGGCAGAAACTTATCTGCCATATCAGCGATAAGAACATCAGGCTTGTATGCTTTAACTGCACCTTCAAGCCTGTCCATGTCCCATCCTGTAGCATCAGCGATGTACAGATTGTTACGCATGTTACCCAAGCGTTGATCAGCCTTGTCTTTGTTGTTGCGTATGTCATGTAGTGACATGCCACAACATGCAGTAAGATACCTACCTGCAACTCGTGTCGCACGTTCCTCGTTCGCAAGCACCATGACACGAGCACCCTGTGCCAGAAAACCGTTTGGCCCTGCACACAAGCTGGCATGGCTGCTGGTCTTACCTGAGTTAGGTCTGGCTGCTGCAACGATTAGCTGCCCAGCGTTAATGCCGGGAACCATAGCTGCCACAGAGGGAATGTTGATAGTCCATTTGAACTCAAGATCATTCTGTGTAAGCAGATAGTCGATGTCGATAGGCTCGAAGTCAACACGTAGAGTAGGAGTGAAGTTGTCCTCGTGCCTATCAATAAACTCCCTTACATAGTGTAAAGAAGTGTACTCACCATTTGCAATCTTAAACGCCATGTCTGCCAGTTCATCTGCAGACGACTCACGATTAAGCTGCGTTAGTACGTCATGTGCAATCTCCTTAGAAAGAGGAGCCTGCTTTTCAATTCTAGTAAAGATACTGCGATACACATCTTTCTGTGCAGAAGTAAGAGAAGGATGTGCAGCAAAGAACAACGCCTCCAGATCATCATGCCCTAAGTCCTTGCTGTACTTGAACATTGCCTCGTCAAGAGTACGCTTGATTGCCTTAGTTTCTTTTGATCTGAATACAGTCTCCCTTGCAAACACCTTGTTGGTGTCATAGAACTCCTTGTTCAGGAGAGTTTTAATTAATGCTAGTTCCATACTCATTAGTTATCTTCCTCAAGTGATTTATATCCAAAGGCAGTTTGTATTTTAGATCGTCATGCAAGTTCATGGCGTACACATATGGAAAATAGCTACGTAGTTCCGATGTTATTTTCAGTGTCTTTTTTCTTGCATCTGGATCAAGTGCGACAACTATCCTAGAGTATGGTTTCAGAAAATCAATATGCTCGTCAAGTAAATTAGTACCGAGCAAAGCAAAACCTGTGATATTTTCCATCTCACCAACGACACTGGCAGAGATACAATCCTCGACAACAACAGCGAGGTTGCCGTCGCCATGTGTGTAGGGAACAGATGTATCCGCATACCTTTTCCATTTAGGGGTTTGGTTTCTTGCAACACATCTACCAGCCGCATCAACAACTTTTCTATCCTTCTTTATTAGAAACACAGCACGATCTTCCTTAACATCGTACCTTGTGTCTACTCTGTGTGGGCTTAAGCCATAGTTGCTCAACCACGAGTTAAGCTTGGGGTGGGCACGAGTCCAATGGTCCGGCTCATGAAGAACAGCATAGCCTCTATTGTCTTTAGACGAGCGCAATGCAGTAATGTCTTCAAGAGTAATGGACCTAGCTGACTTGCCTGAAATCTCACATGAATTTTTATAGCAGTTAAAAATTATACCACCGACACTGCGAGTTGCAGTAAAGGTGTTCTTACCCTGACATACCGGACAATCTCCTCTGTAGGTTTCATCAATACCAAGATCAAGCTGATCAATGAAAGGTTTCAAGTTCATGCTTTACCTATAACTAAAGTGAAACATAAAACCACTTAGATAGATAACAAGCATTGCTGTGTTTAACACAATCAATGCACGATCAAACCATAACAGACCAACCACTAACCACAGTGCAATACCAATCATCATAATGAAATAATTGTACGGCACAATCTCAAACGAGTTGAAGACTGCTCCAAAGATAACGGTAATAGTTGCAACCCATTTGATATACCAGCTTATGTCGTGGGTTGGTGTTTTCTTTTCCATACTTCCTCCTTATCATCCAACTGGAAGTTTCGTTTAGCTGCGGCATTACGTGCTTGCTCTACACTGATACGTGTGTATGGCGTTAGACTGTTTCTACTTTTGTGTCCACTAAAGGACATAAGTTCGTTGTCTGTAGCACCATGATTAGCCAGATCAGTAAGAACTGTACGTCGAATATCCCTGAACTGTAGTTCATCAGGGACGCCAGCAGCCCTAGCTAACTCTCTAAATACCTGTCGTAAGTTTGCCTCCTCATATGGTTTCATTGTATGTGGATTAGGTACAACCCACTCTTGTGATCCATAGTATTCTCTCTGATCCAGAAGCATACGCTTAAGGTTATCAGAGAACGGAATACCGGGGATATGCTCCCTAGTCTTTTCAATGGACTTTCTAACATACAACTGTTGTTCAAAATCAAAATTGATCCATTGTACTAGTCGCATATCCCCGGCCCGCTGGCCCAACTCCGCATTAATGCGAACGAGTAGGCCAATGTTACGCCACTTACTTTCGCTGAAAGCAACTTCAAGTATACGCTCAAAGTCTTCACGTGTCCAGACAGTTCTACGTGGTGCAACCTGCATGCGTTCAACTAATGACCAAGGATTACCGGTTAAAAAATCGTGTTTAATCAACACGTTCCATGCTCTTACTGCAACCTGCACGATATAGTTTGCATTACGTACTCCTTCTCCCTGTGCATCCTCAATCATTTTGTAATACAGTACCTGACAGGTAGAAACTTTCAGTTCATTAAGTTGAAACTCCCCTACTCTTTTACCGTCATGCGTTATATCTGACAGTCGTCTGAGCAGGTATTCGTATTGACGCCGAGTGGCATCGCGCCTAATTGAAATTGTAAACTGTGGTGACTGAACATAGAAGTCAATCAGATCATCTATCGTATTAGGAGTCGTGCTGTTCATAACTTTCAATCAGCCTGTCTAAATACCATCGAGCCTTCTTCAAGTCTTCAAGAGGCTTACCCTTATATAGGTAGCGCCAGACGTACTTCAATACATTGCCTTTAAGATATCCTCTAAACTCTCCCTCAGTCATTGAGGCATCAATAGCTTCAATGCATTCTACCTTGCCGTTGTTGTAATGCGCTGGTTTATTCACTGTGTCTATCATATCTAAATCCTAACACACTATGGCAGCCTATACAATAAGTCTATTGTTTCTTTGAGCAAAAGATTTTCTTTTCTCAGTTTCTCAATCTCGTCTGCGGCTTCATTCAGAATGCTTGTCCAAAGATCAGGTATAATACTTGGCCGCATTGTTCTAAGAACCTTAACAATATCTTTCTCTGTAGTCATAATCTTTCATATGTATTTGTGTTTACAGAATAGTACACATTACTTAAACCACATTCTTTTATGTAGTACTGACAAACATCACAGGGTTTTGCGTAACGTATGTCGCTACGCCTACCCAATCGAAGAACATATAAGTCCATGTCTGCGATGTTGTCAAGCCCCGCTCGAAACATGGCATGTGTCTCAGCATGAAGGCATGGGTAGTCTGTAATCTTTGCAAGCCGAGTATGTGTTTTGTAACTATTATATCCAGCCGATACGATGTGTGGTCCATTCACCACAACAGCGCCAAGCCTAAACTTTCCTCGGCCTACCCCGCTTGCGGACAGGGCCGCTGTCCTCGCATGATCGAAGCCCTTGATTGTCAGTATGTCCATCGACCCAATACCAACTATCGTTAAACCGTGTCACCCACAGCCCTTGCAATGTCTTTGATATTATCTTTATCAACTCTGGCTTGTTGTTCCCTTTTCCCATTTTCAATAATCTCACGAAGGATTTGCATAATAGGGTCTACCCTTGCCCAAGGAAGGGTACTCATTCGTCTGATAAGCATATTAATTTGTACGTCGGTAATTTTATATTCAACCATAATTTAATTCCTCTTCTATATCTGAATGCGCCCAAAGGTGTGCTGCTACTTGAGCATCTGTCCAATCCTCAAACACTTTTGGTTCAAGTGTTTTATCATCTACTAAATAAAGCCATTCCTTTTTATCTTTTGATAGATAAATTTTAACTTTCCAAGTCATCTAGGTCCATCCTTAACGTATCCCTGACTTGCCACCAGACTTTACAGGTAAGCGCCCAAACGATCACGCCGCCAGCCGGTTTCTAATTTCACGAGTTTGAAAAAATCCTTCGTGTCCGGGGTTTTGTTGCATCCAAAGCCGTGCATAGTAGGGCCGGTGGTTGTTGTTAATCTTGAAGCCATCCACATCTGCCCCTGAAAGCACGGTGTCCCACCGAATACGCTCGCATATCAGGTAGGCTGACCCTCGCTCACGGCCCGCATGAATTAGTTCCCAAGTATACTTGTCGAATGCCACTGCGAACTCGGGGTGTACTTCGTGAAAATCCCAGAACGCTTTTTCGTTGCCGGTCATCCACATCTCGGGGTCGAACTTGCTGCGGAGTTGAGATGAAAAGTTGAATGTGTAATTAGTCATTTGCTATGGTCCTTATTTCGTTGCAAGTAAAAACAAACCAATGTTACTAAAAGCGTAGCCACCGTAGGCAATACCCATTCCAGCATTACCTTTCACGGCCTGATCAAACGCAACGTAAGCATAGATAATTCCTGTTAGTATGATTAACCAGCCTGACATAGATACTTCCAACTCACGGGAAACTCAACAGCACAGTGATCACTGATCCTTTGTGCGGCCTGTCGTGTTTCATATTGTGCGTCTTCTTTAAGTCTCAAATTACACACACGACTGAATGCATACAGACTACCAGACCAGTACCAGCTTGTCATCGTAGATTGTGGTAGTACCATGCGCGCTTGTTCAGGACAAATTTCTTCGTAAGGGTAAATGTTGTATGTACCAATTTCTGTTGGTTCTATAGTTTGACGAGGCGTGGCTGTTAATCTAAGCAATCTACTATATGCCTTCAAAGATGTAGCATAAGCTTCCTTCATTATACCGTTAGCAATACTTTGCGATGCGATAGGTTCAGACATACTGCCTTGCTTCTTATCTGCTGCTCGTCTTCGCCACTCAGATGGAGAGTAGAATTGGGGCGTAGTATCAACATACCTACGGCTGATCTCATTCCATGCCAGCCCAATCTGATGCTTCTGTAGTTGCCTTGCAACAAAGATAGGCGCATCAATCTTGAACTGAATAAAGACATGACTGAAAGGGGACCAATGCCCATGCTGTGCGAGATACTTGATCAGCCTTTCGTCGTCATCGTCAAGTTCATCTTTGTGCTTGGCGAAGGAGACACGAGCAGCGTTGACCACTGTCAGATCGCTGCCCATGCTGTTCATTCTGCTTACATGAATTACGGACATTCTTCTTCCTCCAGCACATCAGTAATAACTTCACGATCATAACCCATCAACACGAGATCGTCAACAATAACTTCACGATCATAACCCATCAACACGAGATCGTCAACCATTTGCTTCTCACTGATCCTACCATACTCCCACTTCTGAATAATCTGCATTGTTTTTCGTGAGTGAAAAACTTTTGCATCTATTACATTTCCAACTAACATCCCACTCTCCACTCTTTAATGTAGTCAGTACAAGCATGTTTGTACGTAACAATACCTCGCCGGTCATGCTTATCCAGCACATAGAACCTACGGTACGCAGTGATAGCGTCATCATCCTTGTACTCATCAGGCATAGCTTGCGGAGGCGGTACAAAAGGATCATGTGCAATACGAGTAGGCGGTGAGGTCAGCGCCTTGAACAGCTTAGTAAAAGTCATGTGTTGCTTGTTGTATCTACGCTCATACTCAAAGGATAGTGCAACAAACAACTCCATCAGCCAAGCGTAATGCTTTGACGACTGTCGCACCCACACGTTAGATGGGTGGTTGATATGGGTAGCCTTATACAGTAACCTATCCATATCAGGATCAGCTATCTCGTAGCCGCATACCACAGGCTTCTTGCTACCCTCACGCATGATAGGCATACCGTCCAACACTCTGTGTGCTGTCGATAGCATCTGCCCATACTCCAGTATCATTTTAACTACGTGCTTGTCGCAGTGCATAGCTGCACAAACAATAGGGTCGTGGTGTAGATAAAATATATTCATAGTAAACTTATTTAATTACAAGAATTAAATGACCATCATCCAAGACATCACTGCCATGCGAAAGTTGCAGTGACGCAGGAAAGTACTCGTCCGCATCACTGTCATAGACAGTTACGTCCTGAGATAAATGTCCTGTAGCTACATAGTTTGCAGCGCCTAAGCTACCTGACATAGGGCGCTTGCCCTGTAGTATTTCAATTAACTTTTTGTACGTCATAGTAAACTCCTTTGACATAGGGGGTGCGCTGGATGGGAAAACAGAAAAAACACCCAGCACACCCCACCTACAATGATGACTTACGCTACGGCCCGAACCGGGGTTGCCATCCCCACCGCATCAAAGTCATCATACCGCACAGCCTTCTTGAATGCAGGGCTACGCAGGAACTTGGTAACGATTTGCTCCTGTCTCACTAGCTTGGCATTCACATCACCACGAGAGGTGGACTTGTCACTGTGAGTACCGTAGTGAGTCAGTGCATTGTACAGGGCATACCCATTCTGCCCAATGCTACGAGAGTAGTTATCCCACAGCGTAACCATACGACCAAGCCAAGCCTTGTTCACTCGTGACTCAACCTTGGTAGTGGTAGTGCAGAACTTAGCGAACAAAGCCGTAGCCTCTTCGCTAGTGATCTGTACCTTCTTCATGTGATTAAAGAAGTGCCCATCACTCTCCAGTAGGATAGGCCATTGCGAAGCAACATCACCAATCTTCTCAGGATCAGTGTTCACCGTGTGTTTGAACGAGGCACTGGTGCCCTGATCCACACGGCTCATGCCATTGAGGCAAGCAAGGCGCAGGAGAAATGCGGAGACATCGTACTTCCATGACCCATTGACTGAGTTAAGTACCCTCATCTTCATTGAAGTAGGCTCACCAATGATATGCTCAAAGTCATAGGCCTTCAGTGTGACATCCGCAAACATGGCTGCGCCATTGTTGACGACACGCCACTGCACCGTAGCATCAGTGAGGTCCAAGTCACTAGCAATAAGCCCCTCACGCAGTGGCTCCCACAGCTTACGGTAATTAGTAGGCCGGTGTTTAGACCCTACCACTGCCAAAGGCTGGTCGTTGTCCTCGCGAACAACAAACATTTTGTCAGGCACAGGCTGACCATTATAGATCACCGGCTTAAGGACAGGCTCGAAGTCCAGAACTTCCGGCATTGGGTCGGCAAACATTGTGTTGATATAAGCCATTCTATTTTCTCCTCAGATAAGTATGCCCATCGAAAACTTTAGTTACAACCATCTCATTTGACCAAGCAGGTACCACTTTGTTGTGTGCAAAGTAATGTGTTGCTTCACCCACAGCGTTATTAACTAGTCCGTAATATACCAGATAACTAGCTACTACACAATCCCTCCATGCCCGTAAATTATACACCGCATCACTCTTGCCGTCACAGTACCAACTAAACTGGCACCTGTTACGTATAGGTACATCAACGTCTGGATCACGCCAGCTTGCACGTGTT
>Ga0208543_1000234_pt1 | contig 19816 bp, 34 predicted proteins | sample DEB08_DNA_14_FD_185497 | JGI IMG/M metagenome (GOLD analysis project Ga0208543, IMG submission 185497) | Aqueous microbial communities from the Delaware River and Bay under freshwater to marine salinity gradient to study organic matter... | ecosystem: Environmental > Aquatic > Marine > Coastal ...
GAAATAATTGGTTTCTTGTTGAAGTTTAATATGGTTGAACCGTAACCTGTTCCAGACTCATAAACATAAGCATCTATAATACTGCCTCTAACTACTGGTGTTGTAATTAATTCCTTATATTCTTGAGTGGTACTTCCAACCCCTACAGGAGTATATTTAATTGAAACTGAAATGTCTGGATATTTAAAATACTGATAACCAGTACCAGTACTTTCTAATAATTCATATTTTTTTCTTTCATAATTTGAGGTAATAGTTCCACCAATCCCAGCATTCGATAATCTAAAAGAATCATTATCAATTTTTATTACTTTATATTGATTATTGGTTGTAATCCCACTTATTTGAGTATCATCATAAGAATATTCTATTATCTCTCCGTCATTAAATCCATGATTTTTAAAATTAATAGTATTTTTAATAGTAGATATTCCAGATGATTTCACAATCAACTTTCTATTGGTATAATTACTTCCACCTTCAATTACTTTTACAAATGCAACTTGTTTTTTTAATGATAATGTACTAAACTTATGATCTCCGAAAGAACCAGAAAAAATTCCCACAGGATTCACTTTTGATATCTGATCTTCAAGTGAGTTATATAACGTTATGGATTTATTATTATCAACTTGAGCAAAATAAGATGAATTTCTAGGGAGATCTATAAAAGTAGATCCTACAGATATTTTTATAGGAGGATTATTTAATGGGTCATAAACAATTTCTTCCCCATTAAAAAAATTATGTTCCTCAAGAAACAAAATTTGATTTGTTGCTACATTAACTCCACCTCCAAGAGAAAGTTCATTAGAATTAAAAGAAACATCTCTGAATCTTTTAATTAATATAGGTTCAATTGATGCTCCTGAACCATTTCCACCAGTAATATCAACAGAAACTATTTGATCAATATTATAATTTTGAGAGTCAACGTATACTTTTTCGAAACTACCACTTACAACAGGATTAATTTTTGCAGTGGATCCTAATCCTACAGAAACTTCAATTAACGGTGGATTTATCACATCATAATTTTCACCAGATGAGAGAATATTTACATCTTCAATTGGACCATAATAAATTATATCTTCAGACTTATAATTATTAATTTCAACACCGTTTATTAAAATTCCAGTTTTTCCGGGTAAAGTGTTTTGTCCAGAACCATTTTTAATGTTTTTTTCTAAAGGAATTTTTTTTAAAAGTTTTTGTATTCCAAAAACTTCATCACTTTGTGAAAATAAAATGAATCTATCATTTCCAACTCCGGAAAGAGGTATAAAGAAAGTTTCACATAGACCAGACTCTATGTAAGATAATGATTTATATAATTTAAATTTTTGATTTCCTATATTTTCAATATAATAAGAACCAGCATTTAATCCAATTAAAGGTTCAGATTCTGGTTCATAAAGAATCCTATCACCAGTTATAAAAGGCAATGAATCTACTGTGATACTAGAATACAGTTGTTTATCAACATCAAAATCTGAAAGATTACTTATACTATTAATACTAGTAGATTTAATAGTAGATTCTACATCAAAACGATAATTTTTAATAACTTTATTATTTAAATCTCTAAAATCTGATCTTATCTCAGACGGAAATGAGTTAGATGCAACATATGCATATTCATCATTATCTGTATATAAATTAATAACATCAGATAATAATGAACTACTTTCGAAATTATAACCAGAAGAGTTTGCTTTATTTAACTTTCTCCTTATATCATATTTTTTATTTTGATCTAAAGATGGAGTATTTTTTAGTCCTAAAGAATTATTATTAACATCAATAGTTTGAATGTAAGATGATTGATTTATTGAATGTGCCGAAATTTCACTATTTCTTTCTAAAATTTCAACTTCATCTCCAATCTTTAAACTAGATCTGTCAATAGTAGATGATAGAGTTATATTATTATTATCTAAAATTTCATATCTTGTTGTGGTGTTGTATATAAAAGAATTTGCAAATATCTCTTTCCAATTTTTTCCAGTATTATTAATTTTATCTCCAATATTTTTAATTGAAAATTTATCTCCTTCCCCGACAATAAATTCATCACTTTCCTGCATTATATTATCAATTTTTCCATGAAGTATTAATTCAACTTTTTTAGAAGTATCTCCATCTTCATAAGAAAAATATGTATCACTAGATATTATATTGGAAGTTGCATCAATATTATTAACCCCAGTACATCCAAAAAATTGATTAATAGTTTTTCCTGTATAGTTAATTAAACTATTTCCTGAAGTCAGAGTTCCAAATTCAGGAAAATCTAAAGTAGAATCTACATTTAAAATGGATGATCCTACAGATACACTTTCTAATAATTTTGTATTTGGAGTAATTGCAAAATTTCCTTGAACAGAAGATTCTAAATTGTTTCCAATATAAATTTGTAATGTATAATATGTCTTACCATTTGCCGAAAAAGGTTCTATTTCAGAAATCGATGCATTAGTATTTAAATCTGTGGATTTAAATATAGTTTGTCCTTTTATATTTAAAGGGTTTCCAGATATAGATTCTGCAACAACAATTTCTCTTTTTAAGTAATTTGCAGAAGATGGTTTAATTAGATAATTTTCTAAGTTTACTACTGAAGCATCTTCACCAAAAATAACTTTAAAAAGAATTCTTACAGATTCTTCAGTTCCTTTGGATTTATAAAAATCTCTTACTCTTCTTATAAAATTTCCGACATCAAGACCTTTTGTTAAGGAAATATTTTCAAATCCTGGAGCAAAAGTAAATTTTAATTTTTTATAAAAATCCTTTAAAAATATTGTACTTAAATTTTGAATAGAAGATTTGTCAGAATGTTCTGAAGCAGTTGATGTAGAAAATACAAGTTCTTCACGATTCAAATCTTGATTATAATTTGTTACACCACTAAATCCACGAATACATCCAGTAAAACTATTCGTTGTAATTCCAGTATAAGTTATTATTTCATCATCAATTTTTAATAGTCCATACTTATTTGGAAATCCTTTGGTACTAGAAACCTCAATTGCATTATCTTCACTATTGATTGCTCCAGTTAATGTTGCATCATCAAAAATAATCGAATCATTTAAGTTAGATAATTTTAAATATTCATCTATATTATCACTGATATCAATTGGACCACCTTGATATTCTTGAGAAATATAATATTGCTTTAAAAATTCAACCGCATTTGGACTATCATCGAAGATGAAATTTGGTAGTTGACTTTCAATAAGTTCTTGTACTTTTATTTTAGATTGAAGTCCAGTTTGTATCATATTACTCTCTTATTAAATTTCCGTTTGAATAACTTGATGTATAGAAATCATTGACAAATCTAGTCCCAGATATTTCATCTCCAGAAGCAATTACATCTCTCAAAGTATTTATTGTACTTCTAGAAACGTTTAGTGATACATATAAGTCCCTAAGTCCAACAACATCATTAGATTCTGGAAATGCTTGTATCTCTATAACATTATTAGGAACTGTGGTTTCTGTAATAGTTATGGTCTCAATATTAATTTCTCCCTTTTCATAATCAACTGTTCCTGCATTTTTAGAAACAACAACAACATTTCCATTAATATCAAATTTTATTAATGAAATAATTCCCGTTTTTATATTTAAAGATGCCGGTCTTTGAATAAAAACATTTCCAGCCTGAGTAGCACTAGTTATAGAACTATCACCAGATTGAATATTTGGAGTATCTGTAATATAAACTGTAGAAACTTCTCCTAAGATTTTAAATCCTGTAGATTTAATATTATATCCTTGAGGTTTTACATTAAAACGGTTTCCAAAACATAACTCATATTGAGAAGTTTTGTTTATTACTACCTGCAAATCTCTACGAATAATAACTTTTGTGATATTTGATGTAATAGAAGTATCTGTATTATCAATAACTTGTTGTATTTTACTGTATTTAAATCTCCCTCCAAATCTATTTAATTCATTAGATTCTGAATATTTTTGAATAGAATTGATTACAGAACTTTTAAGTGATTCTGGATTGGATGTTTGTGAAAAATTATAATATATGGAACTATTAAGTTCAACATATAAAATCTTAAGATCAACTATTTTTTGATTTATTCCAGAAACTGAAAATTGCTTTAATTTTGAAAGAATTTCACTTTTATTAAAGTCTGATACAAAACTTCCATTTTTTGGTTTAATACTAATCTGAACTGTACCAAACTGAGGAGGATCCATTTCCTCACCACCAACGACAGAAACAGACTCAGTATTTGGATATATTTTTTTTATAATTGCCTCATAGTCTCTTGATGTAACAGCTCTATACTGAGATGAATATAATCTTGGAGCATAATACTTAATTGAATCTATTGATTCAATATCTCCACCATTAATTGATGATTGATTCGTATTAATCGTAACATTTCCTGGATCAATAATTACACCAGTCGCATTCTCTAATGTTCCAGAAAATGAGAAATTGGAAGCACCATTGCCATCTTTACCGTCAGTGACAATATAGTTGGCGGTAATTATAGTTCCATCAGAATCAATTACATCACCCAATTTTTTACCAATTATTCCATCACCAAATTTAAGTTCATATTTTTCATCTTGAACTTCATTGAGAAAGAAGATTCTAGAGTTTTTGTTTATATTAAAAATATTTTCTGAAAGGAAATATTCGATACCAAGTCCAGATTGCTCTGCTTTTTTAATGTACACTTTAAGTGTCGATGTATCAACAAAAGAATTATTCAGAACAAATTTTTGATCTAAAGAACCATCATATTGGAATTGTTTGGTTAAAAATATTCCTTGATAAACATTAAGATTATTAAATGATGCTGTGCCATTTACTACGTTTGCCGTAACATCCTCTGGTATGGCAAAGGTATATGTAGTATCATTCGCACTTCCTACGCACACTATACCTGCCTTCATGGTGAGTGTAGGAGTGTTTGTGTTAGTTGTTACGTTAAATGATATCTGTGCCTTTGAGGAGACTCTGGAACGGGGTACATATCCAATATTACCTGCCAGAGAAACTACATTTTTACGAAGAGTTGCAGAATCCAAAAAGGATTCATTCACAACCATATTCGAATTGAATGCAGTAATGTACGTATTATATGCTAAAGTATCAATTAAAACAGAGAAATTAGACCCCTCAAAGTCAAAATCCGTGAATGTAGAGTTGGCACGGAGATAATCTTTGATTGAGGTCTTTATCTGATCAAAATCTAAATTTGTATATTTTGTAAAAGGCATATTATCTTGTTGCCTCTAAGAGGAATGAATATTCTTGGGTCGGAAACTCTTGACCAATAATATCAAATATGACTGTTACATTAAATGTATTTTTGTCTGTTATTGGATCTACTTGAACGATCAAATTTTCGACTCTATCTTCAAAATTAGTAATTGCTACTTCAATTTGATCTTGAATGACTGAGGCAGTACCAAAATCAACGAATTCAAATAGACTTCTTCTTACATCAGATCCCAACAGAGAGTTAAAAAATCTCTCTGTTGGGATAGTTTCGACTATATTTCTTACGGAACGTCGAATTGCGTTCTCATTTTTTAGAATCGGAAGGTCTTTTGTCACAGGATGAGGCTCAAAAGACAAACTAATGTCCTTAAATGCCCGTGATATCCTCTGAATTGTCATTGTTAAAGAGTTTTCTTAATTATATTTATACTCTATTCCTGAAGATTCTTCTGTCCTTTCTTTAAATCATCATGCATAATCTCCTGAAGTACTTTTTCTTCTGGATCTTCGGTTTTTTTAGGTAATGACCAGTAATCTGTGGTTAAACTTGTTGTTCCCCACACTTCTTTCATGTAACTTGTATTTCTATCAACCGGTGAATTGCCCATTTTGCTCCTGATTAGTGAAATCAGAACTTTTTGAGGGGTTACTATCCCTATTTTTATTTATTTTACCCAAAATCCTTTACGCAAATAATCATTATCAGTAATAAAATGATAATGATCTAAATTTTCTGGTTTTTCATTTTCCCAAACTGGGACTGCTTCTATATTATTATACTTAAAGTCTGGATTTTGTCGGAAATGTACTTCGATTAAGTTATTTTCTATAAATTCACAGTTTATCCACTCATAATCACCTACTAACGCATTTAAAATTGTGGGAAAATTGTGCTTATGGTCAATTTTTTCCCATTTTTTCCATTTATATAATGGTTCATATGAATCACGAGTACCTAGTACACTCAACTCCGGAGTTTTATTGTAAAAATCAACACTAATATGATCTCCTTCAAAAACTTCACACCAAAATTCGGCAGGATGATATGCATCAGTACTCTTATAGATGTACTCAATACGAGAAAAACGTCCCATACCAAGTAGATTCATAGAAGGACGTACAATATAAAAGTCGGACTTAGGAACATCAGTCCCGACAGGACCACATGTATAACCTAACTTCCGACTTAGAATTAATTTATTATAAACCCAAAGGTCATCAGTATGAATTTGTTCCCATTCCTGATTTCCTTCTAGATACATTTATCTTCCTTGTCCACGATACACCTTACGCTTTCCATTGCGAGAAGATGCGGCATACTTCGTGTGCTTACCACTTCCCTGACGAGTCTTCTTTGGCTTCCCCTCTATAAAACCATCACCCCTCAATCCAATCTTTGAACGTACTGCCATAATAACTCCTTAATACTTTGTGATTCTTGTTTCTAAATCTTGTGGTCTTGGAAAACCTTTCTGATAATACTCTATCGAAAGGTCTTCCATCATATCAAAATACTTCTCCTCCGTCAAGTTCTTATACAGAACTTTCCCTTTATGGAGAATTGTATATTCTGTCAGCCCCATCAGATTACTCTTGTCTTCTCATGTCCAACACGAATTCGTGGATCACACCAAATCTCATACCCTGCACTGATAGCATCGAGACAGAATGATACATCCTCTCCACACATATCTTGCACTTCCCCACTCTCAAAAACTTGCATCTTTGGTGCAAACCATGGATACTTCATTCCCTCATTCTCAAAGACTCCTCTCTTAATCAGTAACCATCCAAATCCTGCATAGTCCACAGTAAACGGTTTACGACGCTTTGAAATACTCTCCCCGGTTTCATGATTCATCACTCCACCACTCTTACGGAAATCATCCTCTTCTAACCAATGTGCCACACTTGTGGTCTTACCATCTTCTGTCATATACCATCCACTTGCAATGTCTTGATCCATTAATACCAATTGCCAAAACTTCTCTGAGTTAAACACAATATCACTGTCAATCCATAATTGATAATCATACTTTAACTTACCGTCCCATGGAATTTGATCCGGTCCTCTCAGTACATTCGCACCTAAACATTTGCATCTTGCAAAGTTTACCATCGATGAATAATCTTGAGAAATCTGGATACTCGCTCCTGCTTGCACTAAATCAAAACAAAGTTGTACAAAGTTTTTGAGATACGTATAAGATACTCCTCTACCAGGTAAACAAAAGACAATGGACTTGCCTCTTACCATTTCCTTTGCTTTCTCATAGTCCCATTCTGGGGCACTCTCTGATGGTTTGGGTGTTTTTGCTTTTACCGTAAATCCTTTAGACATAACTTTAAATGAACTACTTCACTATCATAACACTCTATCTATACGTCGTCAATCACTCCACATCTTTGATAATAATACAATCATTCTCTACCTCGATGTTTACTTCTGTTCCCTCATACCACCCCTTCTCATCACATATCCATTCAGGTATGTTAATGATATATTCCCCACTTACTGGGTCGATCTCTACAGTCGTAAAATTTTCCTGCGGATTTTTTTGCATATCTTTGAACCTTGTACCTTGTTTTTATATATGAAAATTTTTTATTTTGGAGTGTTGATCATTAAATTAAAACCCAATCACCATCTTTCTTGATATAATTACTAGAATTTCTTTTAGGAGTACTTGAAAATCTTAATTCTCTTCCTTTCCTAATAGTCCCTTCTGGCAAACCTATGTTTTCTTCATGTGTTCCCCATTTTAAATTTGTATAATGATTATTTCGATTATTATCATCTAAATGCATTATCTCAGTATGTTCTTCTGGGTTAGGAACAAATACTTCTGCTACCAGTTGATGAATACTTTTTTTAATTTGTTTCAGAAATTTTCCATTTTCATCCCGTACTGAAATATTAATACATTTATATTGATGCTCTGGATAACCTGGATGTCCTCTGTATGCAGGTTTTAGATATATCAATCCATATTCGTTAATTTTGCCGTAGTGACCATTTCTGTCATATTTGCCAGGTTCTCGATAAGCTTTGCCGTCTTCAGTAATATAATACCCAAAATACTGAGTCTCTCTCATGTTCTCTGGTATCCTTAAAGGTGGATAGTTATATTCTACTTTCTTCTTTGGTTTCGGTAAAGGAGTCTTCCATTCCTCTCTCGGTTTTTTGATATAAATCCATTTTCTATCTTCTCCAACTTTCCATTGTGTGCCATTCGGTCTGATTATGATATCTCCAATATTATGTTTTTTTCTAATTCCTTTTGATTTTGTCATTGACCTTTATGGTATAAATTTTTTTTCCGAAATTTTTTATATCGAAGGTATTTGAAAATCATTATAGCACAATGTATAGATGCCGTCCGTAACACTTTGTAGCCTCCAGGGACCCATTGGTTTTATATACGGCACCCCATAATACCCCACTAACTGTCATTCACGAACGAACGGCACTGTTACTTAGGGGGAGGATTAGTCCCCCTTAAGTGTTAGTCTGCCGTGAAAATCCACAGGTAGAATTCACCTACGTCGATTCTTTCACCCCTTAAGTGAGAATAATCTCTCAGGAATTGAGAGACTAAGTTATAATTAAGCGCCTCATTTAAGGCACTAATCCAACTTGTAGTTCCGTTATTGTCGGCAGATAGATTAAACATAATCGAAAGAATGGTGAAATGTATAAAGAATTGGAGGGGGATTAGACCCCCCTAAGTGTTAGATTAGAACCCTAATCTTTCTGATAGATATTGCTCAACCTCATCAGAATTAATAGGGTTATGTGTACTGTGACCGGCAAATTTCATTGCTCTAAATGTTGCCTCCTCTATTGAAGAGATAACATTTGAGACCTCTACTGTCTCACCTTTAGAGATGTTTGTTGCCGTCACTATGTAACCCTTCCCGTTAGGGTTGCACATCACTGAACTGAACAGGGTGTCGTTGTTGTAAAGAAACATGGTCAAATCCTTGGGTTAGTGTGAAACAAAGGTCAGCGAATGACCTTTACAATTTCACCATCGCATTCAATGAAAATAGAGGTAAAAATAGGTGCAAATTTTTTAGAACTGCGAATTGCACCCTGGAGAGTCTTACAGTGAGTGGTACACTGTCCACCCACACTATTGCCCACAACAGTGAAGGGACGAGGAGAAGTGTTGGTCATCGGTTCGGTGTCGGTTGGTGACTTTGTTATTCTACAGGATCAGAAAGGGTAACCGTGGAAGATCACCCGATCTGTTACACTTTGAAATAATGTTACATAAGGGGAGGATTAGTCCCCCTTAAGTGTTAATGAATCAATTCTGATAAGTGTTCATAACCCTTAATTTTGTGAGCATAATCGGGCGATGGATAATCACGAAGCAGTTTTTTATACTTCCTAACTGAAATATCTTTCTTAATTGAATCATAGGCAGCATCCCTGAATATACCTGGAACCGCATTGTGTCCTAGATAACCCTCATCCCACACTGCTAAAATATATTCATTGTCATCAATTAAAGCATACAATCGTTGAGGGTTGCCATTAACATCGTTGTTTGCAGAATAGTGAAAGATAGATGCCATGATAAGTAAGAAAGGTATAAAGAATAGGAGGGGGATTACTCCCCCTAAGCGTTAATTAAACTCCTAATTCTCCTAATCTAAGTGTTATCTTATGACAGGCAATTCTCTTGCCATTAAGTGTAAAAGTATGTCTACGATTGCCTGATTTTGTAACTTTAACTCTACAACCTAAAATAACATCGTGCGGAGAATTGCCTTCCCCAGCATAACCCTGGCAATGGTATTCTGCCTCTCCGATCATACCGTCGCCATGCAATCCTCCCCGATTAAGTGAATCTATGGCAAATTGTTCAACGTCGCGAATACGTTGAAAATTTTCGTTGAATGTAGAGATCATGAGTAAAAAAGGTATAAAGAATAGGAGGGGGATTACTCCCCCTTAAGTGTTATTGTCAGATGGATCTGATAACACTAAAGTCTTCCGGATGGAAGATAACCCCTTGATCCAAGTCATGGATTAAAGAATGCCCGAACTCCTTTCGAAAGGAGTTCGGGGAAGAAAAGACCTGCACGGGAATCCATCCGTATTCTTCTACATCAAAGCGTGCACGCTTTGATATTTTTTTCACTCTCTTCTTATCCTTAGAAATAAAAACATCCAAATTGCAGATAGCGTAGTACATGGGTTTCTCCCGTGTGGTTCCCCCATATTCTACAGGATCAGAAAGGGTAACCGTGGCAGAATGTCCGATCTTTAACATTGCTTAATAATGTAACTTAAGGGTTCTAATCCTTTCTTTAAGTTACATTTAAGGTTATGGCATGGGAGAGACTGTGCCAGTCGGCAAACTGGTTTTTTTGACCCCATAGGTGCTTAAGATCGATTAGAATTTAGGAAATCAGAGGAGGTGCGGGGTAGCACTGTAGACGACAATACATCGACACTCACCCTGCCATAAAATAATGTTAAATTTTATTTCAATTTTAGGAGTGTGCCAATTCACAAACTGTCCACTCTACCGGCACTGGTCTCAAAATATGCTAGGATGGAGGTAGAATTTATTTTTAAGGTGGACAGTTGAAAAAGTGTCCACTCCACCGGCATAGGTCTCAAAATATGCTAGGATAGAGGTAGAATATATTTTTAAGGTGGACAGTTGAGAAAGTGTCCACTCTACCGGCACTGGTCTCAAAATATGCTAGGATGGAGTTAGAGTCTAATGTGTGGTGTGCCAGTTTATAAGGTGTCCACTTGACATTAAAAATCCTACCTGTGACGTGGTAGGATGGAGGTAGACTCTAAAATTTAGTAAAAATAATTAAAAAAAAAGAATTAAATTAAATTGATGATCTAAAGAATTAACTAGTGATATGTTATGTTAATCTCGTGATGTTAATCTCGTGATGTGTGATGTTAATCTCGTGATGTTAATCTCGTGATGTTAATCTCGTGATGTTAATCTCGTGATGTTAATCTCGTGTTGTGTGATGTTAATCTCGACGAGATTTTTATTAAAATAGGGAGAGAATTTTCTCTCCCTAAGTGTTAGGATTAACCTACGATTGCTGCCATTAACCTGTCACGCTTGCGTGGCGCGATGGCAAACCATAGATTGCGCTTGCCGGTCTTAGCGTTACGGGTCGCACCGATTGACCTTTGAGTTTCAAGATCCACTAGGACGGCATGAACGGTCCCTTTGTGACGCTTAGGATCGAGTCCCATTGTGCGGACTAACTGAGTGCCAGTCATCGGACCTTGCTGGATCAGGATGCTACGGGCAGCAATCCGGATCATGCGGTGGAACATTTGAGAGGAGAATGCGATCATGGTTTCTTGTGGTGTGGTGTTGACTCTTAAAGTATAGCGAATAAAATCGGGCAACCGTGGAAGATTGCCCGTCTTGTAACACTCTGAAATAGTGTTACTTAGCGACTGCTACTTTTTGTTTTCCGTTGTAACCTGAAAATGCGCCATTACGCTTCCTTTCTTTTAACTTAGCGGCAGCAATCGATCCCTTAGGTTGAGTACCATGAACCAATAATGCAAATGGTTTATCACCGAAACAGTGTGAGTCATCGTGATCAACTTGCAGACCTAATTCTTCCGCTTCAGAATCATTCATCACAACTTTACTGTAACGTGTAAAATAACCCTCATCGATTAAATGATCAAACTTACCCCCATATGACGCTGTCATGTAAAAGTTTGGAGGCAATATAACATCCATGAACAGATTTAAGGACTTGGAATAACAGTAAAACTTAAGTCCAGGATTTAGTTTGGCGACTACAATCCACGCCTGCAAATAAGCAAGAGAAAACATATCGCCACCCTCATGGATTCGCACTAATTCAGTATTTTTAGTGCGATTAGTTTGAATTCCACTATTGATTAAGAACGCCGCTTCATTAACATCTACCTGTAGTGCCTTGATAATCAATTCTAGATTATGAGCACGAGCAGCAAAGGTGGCAGGGTACTGTGCTTCAGAACTGGCAGCAAAGCAGCGGAAAACCGTCTCAGCGCCATCTTGAATCCTTGTCTTGCCATTGTCACCCATTACGGCGAACGCCTTGCACAGCGATGCACCTGGGCATGTCTTACCTGCTGGTAAGTTGAAAATTAGAGTCTGTTTGCCAAGTTTGGCGTTACCCTTAGAAAACTTGAGTGTCATTGGTGTGGTGGTTTGAACTGATCTAAGATTAATCGATTAGGGGACCGTTACCAGTCCCCTTGTGCCACTTGCCAAACTGGTTTTTTTGACCCCATAGGTGCTTAAGATCGATTAGAATTTAGGAAATCAGAGGAGGTGCGGGGTAGCACTGTAGACGAACCTACATCGACACTCACCCTGCCATGAAATAATGTTAAATTTTATTTCAATTTTAGGAGTGGACAGTTTGTAAAGTGTCCACTCAACTGGCACAGGTCTTAAAATGTGATACAATAAAAAAGACCTGGGCACCACCCCAAGTCTCAGAGAACCAACACACTAAACCCTAAAATTATAAGTTACAGTGCTCGCAGAGTGACTTTACTTATAGATGGGGCAAACTCTTTCCCCGTATGTGATTATTGTATCATCCAGTGGGGGTCGTTGTCAAGCATGACCCAGAAGTGATTCCTCTTGTTTTGTGATGTGAGGAACATCATACCATCACGCACTTGCTCTATTATGCATGTCTCGTTCTCGTCCATTAGGTTAGAGAATCTGTTCTTTGCCTTTCTCGTGATGGGTTTGACTGTAATTGTGTTCATGGGTCTCGTCGAGATCTGATGTGTTTATTGTACTGTGTATCATTCATCTCGACGAGATCTGAGTGCCAGTGTGAGGACTGGCACATCTCGACGAGATCAGGCAGTGATCTCGACAAGAGATTGATTCTTGCGACACTGAGAAACAAAGTTACCAATGCTGCCACCTTCGTCTTCCACCTGATTAAAATCAGAAACGGTTGCCTCTACATTGGGCACGTTATAGGTGTAAGTCTTACCTTCACTAGTGTAACGAATTGAAGCAGTGGACTGAGTTGTATCGAAAGAAACCAAACCTTTGCCTTCAAATGCTGTGAACTGAGTTTTCATGATCAAAAAAAGTAAGTTGAATGTTGATGTTGTTTTGAGCGGGATGCATCACCCCCGCTTAGTCTATCAGTCTTGAAACAGACTGGAGATTTTTGACTGAACTGAATGTGCCAAGTCAGTCTCCTCCTCACCGTGATCCTGATAGTCTGCCATTGCTTCATAGATGGCGTCCCATTCTGCCTCGGTGAAAAATTCTTTGATGCTGGCGGTCATTGTGGTGGTCATTGGTTGGTGTCCTTTGGTTGATGTGTTTAGTATAGGATGGGGTTAATGCTGTGTCAACCCCGTTGTGCCAGTTCTCAGAATGCCACAAGTTGGTCAATGTCCCACTGATCAACCTCTGTTGCAGGTGACTGGATCCACTGATTGATGTGCTTGGATGTAGTGGAACTGTACTTGGTACTGGTGCGGATCCATCCCTTACCGGGCACCAGTGCTGCAACTGGTGTCTTGTAGGAGAAGAACACTGAGGTTCCGTCTGCCAGATCAACTTGAGTCTTGTTGGTACCGAGTTGTTGGACTTGCATGATGTGTGTTGTTTGGTATGTGATTAGTATGGCATCAATTGGTGGGTGATGCAACCCATAATGGACAGTTGGATTAGTGGCACAAAGACCCCACCAGAGGTGCCTAGGATCGTCTACAATATAGGAAATCAGACGAGGTGATGGGTATCACTGTAGACGACAATACATCGACACTCATCCTGCTATAAAATAATATAAAAAAAACCACCTACCAAACTGGCACAACCCAAGGCATGATGCCTCAGAGTATGCTAGAATGGGGGCAGACTCTATTTTTCTATAGGGACACTTTCTAAACTGGCACACTAATACACATCAGCAGTCTCCTTGATGCTAATATCAATGTTCTCATCACCTTCTAACCCTAAGACATCACTCCAATTGATACTCTTAAGATCCAGATCTTCATAACACTCAATGTCCAATGTAACACTTACAATGCGTTTCTGTGCGTACATGTGCCCCTGTGTGTGATGTTTACATATTGTATCATGCGTAATGCTTATACGCAAGCTCTACGTAATCTTGTGTATCTCGTGCATAATCATCATCGTTCTCGTATGTATCTTGTATGTTATGCATATCTCGTAGTGCATTATTCATATGATTCTCACACATCTCGTCGAGATCGTATGCATAATGTTCATTACTTAATGATGCATAGTCGAGATCGTAATCGTCGTACATAGGTCTCGTCGAGATTTGAATCTATTATACAGTGGTCTCGAAGAGGTGTCAAGTGTTCTCGACGAGATCCATAAGCATTATTTATGCGTCTCGACGAGATCCATAAGCATTATTTATGCGTCTCGACGAGACCTATGAGCATTATTTATGTGTCAGTATGTTAAAAAATGTGTGGGTCTCAGAGTTTTTATGTGGGGGGCTTGACAAAACTGCCGTCTTGTGGTAGGTGGTCGGCAAAGGTTGCTTAAGACCTGAGGTTTATAAGAGGTTTATTTATAATTAATTTTACATTCTCTATTTGCATTGTTTTCTATCATTTAATGATAGTATCCTATAAATATTAATATGCATTCTATTTCAAAATGAAGCAAGGAACAATCTATCTCATCATTAACAAAGTCAACGGACATAAGTATGTGGGTCAAACAACTCAAGGAATGAATAAGAGATGGAAGCAACACAAGGATGAAGCAAAGAGAATGAGTCCATATCCATTACATCGTGCTATGCGTAAGTATGGTGATCATAACTTTATGATTAAAGAAATATGTGATTGTAATGAAAATGAATTAGATGAAAGAGAGATACACTACATTAAAGAATACAATACATTTAATAATGTAGAAGGATATAATGCAACATCAGGTGGTAATACTCCTACTTACAGTAATGAAATAAAAGAAAAGTTATCTGATATAATGTCTGATATAGAAAGATCAGATGAATGCTGTGATAATGTTAGTAAAGCAATGAAGAATAAGATTGATAATAATGATAAATGGGGGTTTCACTTAGCAGAGAATAGGGGTGATGGTAAACACCTTGCAACACGGATAATGAGTGTGAATATAGAAACAGGAGAAGAGATAGAATGGGATAGTATAAGTGAGGCAGCAATAGAACTTACTGGTGATAGAAGGAAGTCTGGTAATATTGTTCGTGCTATGGATAAAGGTTATAAGTGTTATGGGCACTTATGGAAAAGATTAGAACAATCTAAAAGATCTATTCCTGTATATGGTATCCATAAAAGAACATGGGTTAAGACACAAGTGTTTAATAGTATAAGAGAAGCGGCACGGAATTGTGGTAATGCTAGTAGTGAAGCATCTATCAGACGTTCTCTTGAAAATCCCCGTCGCAACTCTTATAAAGGATATTATTGGTTTAAGGATCATTAGTATATCTAAAGTCATCATCTTCAAATGAATACTCTTCTTGAGTATAGTGAATTCGTTTTACAGGTTTTACAAAAAGAAATTGAATTTTATTATAAGTCTCTCTACTAAGAGTATCTGTTTCTAACTCATATGGGTTAGCATATTTTAAATACACTTCATATTGTTCTGTAGTAAAATTTTTAGATGGGGAGATAAAATATCCAGTATTATTCATATTAAATATCTTTAAGGATCATTAGTATATCTAAAGTCATCATCTTCATAAGAATATTCTTATATTGGAATCTTAAATTTTTGAAGAGGAATAACTTTCGTATCATTTAGACAGGATAGATCAACACCCGGTTTGATTTCGTATCCGTTGACTATCATAGTTTAAGTCCTTCTAAAATAGTTCCCTTAAGATTAGCATCCTTAAGATAAGCACCCCATAGAACAGCATCCTTAAGATAAGAACCCCATAGAACAGCATCCTTTTTGGGGTCTGTGCCGTGACCTTGTGACAGTTAGTCAACCGCCACCGACGACGTAGGTGACCACACCAGTTTGATGCTCAACTCCCTCAATGACCTTATAGTCACCGTCTGCAATGGCATGATCGAACTCATCAACCCAACGCTGGCAAGTGCTCTCAAACTGCTCAGTGAAGATCTCCCTACAAGCATCTAAGGAAGGAGCGGCAATAACTGCCATTCCAGGGGTGTAGTCAGAGAGGACTTCTTCGATGATGTATATGTTGTTCATTGGGTTCCTTTGTTTGGTATGTGATTAGTATAGCATCAATAAAGTCCTGTTCAGTCCATGTGTTAAGAACTGATTCAACAGGATCTGTATCATCCCATGTTATGGTGAGAGATCCATCATCCTCTTCAAAGCATTGTATCATGTTGGTTGCTCCTGTTGTTGGGTATAAACATAAGGAAATAGATCAGTAAGGATCACATCACATTCATTGTATTCTTCTGAATTGAGAATTGTTTTTTCAATCTGATAACGCCTGACAGCATTGTAGATCAGTTTGTATTGTTCGTCAGTAAAATTCATTCCCATGGTGCTTTTTTCTCCAATACTTTACGAATTTTTTCCATAACTTCTGGATCTGGTGGAGCAATAATACGTTCCATCAGATGATCATAATCTTCTTCAGATACTGTGATACGTTCTGGTGGATAAGAACCTTCTCCCCAGAACTTTTCAAAGTTATACACATATTCCATTTGTTGCCATCCATGATTTAATGAGTGCCAGAACTCACCCCAAATACCATAATCATCAAAGCGAAATCCTTCATGACTCATTAACCTATACCACCACCAGAATGGTGTATACTTAATCGGTTTTAATCCGATTATCCATTTATTTAAAAACACTGGAAAGTTCATCTGCATCCCAAACATACATTTCATACCATCCTTTGGATAAACTCTCAAAGAACGCACATCTATCTATATTGTCTTCTAAAGTAAAACGAAAATAGATTGCATCTTGAATTGATTCAAATCCTAATTTTAAGTCCATCTACCTAACCTTAACTTGCGTTCAGGTGAAATACGAGGATCATAAGGATCATCATAAGGGTAGATGTATTCACTCATCCATCCCCATGATAATGCCTCCCAGAAGTCATCATATCCAAAATGATCCATTGTGATACGACAATCAATAATATATTCAATATGACGAAACCCTTCAATCAACCATTCCCATTTGGTCATCTGCCAATATTCTTTCCAAGTCATGGCGTTTCATTACTCCAATAGTATTTTAGTTGATCTCCAGTAATGTTTAAGTGATAGATTTTACCATCCTTACCATAAACACCAATCCACAATGCTCGTTCATTCATACTTTCAAGGTGGAACATCTCCACATCTTTCAGTATAATCTCATCTGGGTTTTCGGTAAATCTGCTCATTGGTATGGGTTGTTAAGGTTGTCAAGAATTGCTTTAAAAAAGGCAATACGATCTTTGTCGTATTCTACATCAACACCATGTTGTTTGCAATAATCCATGATGGATTTTTCTGTTTCAGTCGGCATACGAATTCTTTTAAATGTGCCATAAATGATATGCTCTATGAACTCTCGTTTCATGATCTCAAAGAGTTGAAAGAGTTCTTGTTGTGAGAGTTCTACTTCACGTTCAGTTGCTTGATGTCCTTTAAATTTGATGTTCATGATAGGTTAAAATGTAAATGGGTTTTCCAAGTGCCAATGGTTTTCTTTTGTAACATATCAGCAATCAGGTTTGGCATAAACCTCGTATACTTGTCCAGAAACTCTCGCTCTGTAAGTTCATCGCATCCATGTAAATAATAATCACAATTAACAAAGTTTGCAAATCTTTCAAATTCATAATCTCTCTCTTGATCGAGATCATAACGACAGATCTGTAACCAAATAGAACGACCTTCACCAGTTGCGAAGTAATCAATCGCAAAGAAACGATAAAATGGTTTGTCACTCATTGTTTTTCCTCACTCGTTCAAGAAACTCATCACTCTGTTTATATAATCCTGCAATCAAATCCTTAATGTCATCGATTGCAATCACATTATACTCCACATTCATATTTTCACAGATGAGTGCGTCAACCATACATTCCAATGCCATTGCTTGCATATGTTCTGGTGTGATTGGTGTGCCATGTGGCATTCCAGAACATTCTTCGTTGTAGAAGTGATTATATCGTCGAAGAACAGTTTCACTACGTTCTTTACGTTCCCATTCTTCTTTTTCAATCTCTGCTAGTTGTTTCATAGCATCACCATTTTCATCATACAGTTTATCAAGAGCATCAAGTGCTTTACGCTCTGCTTCACGACGCTCTGCTTCTTCAAACATAGCATCAGGATAAGGTTCTTGATCTTTCATAAGTTTCAATGCCTCACTATACTTTGAAATACCTTGTTGTGTAAGTTCTTTTAACCTTTGTTTACCATACTCTGTAAGTTCATGTTTCTTAGTGCGAAGTTCATCAACTTCCTCTTGTGTGAGATTAACCCATGGCATGTCTTCATTCATTTGTTTTTCTCACAATAAAGGAAATACTTGTACTCGGCAACTTGATGTGGTGCATATCTTACCACATCACACTCTTTATACTTATCAACCACTTCAAAAGATGAACTCAATGGTTCACCACCTGTAGTAGAGTAAGCAAGCACCATAAAGATTAGCACCATTCAGATTAGCATTCCTAAGATCAGCACCCCTAAGAAAAGCACCCCTAAGATAAGATTAGCACACTTAAGATTAACACTCCATAGAGAAGCACCCTTAAGATAAGGACTTTGAGTGTTGCTTTGAGTTTTTTATTCTCTTCCTCAAGTTCTTGAATCCTGAGGTCTTTATCATCATTGATTTTCTCCTTATCAAGAATGGTGTTGGTTACATTAGTATCCCTTAGGTCAGCACCATTCAGATCAGCACCATTCAGATCAGCACCCTTAAGATTAGCATTCCTAAGATCAGCACCATAAAGATTAGCATTCTCAAGGTTAGCATCCTCAAGATCAGCATACCTTAGATCAGCACCATAAAGATTAGCATCCTTAAGAATAGCACCTGGTTTGATTTCGTATCCGTTGACTATCATAGTTTAAGTCCTTCTAAAATAGTTCCATCAAGGTTAGCACCCTCAAGGTTAGCATACTTAAGATTAGCACCACTTAGATTAGCACCCTCAAGATCAGCATTTCTAAGATCAGCACTACTTAGGTTAGCACCACTTAGGTTAGCACACCATAGATAAGCAACCTTAAGATCAGCACCTCTTAGATCAACACCTTCAAGGTTAGCACCCTCAAGAATAGCACCCTTAAGATTAGCACCCCATAGATCAGCACCCTCAAGATCAGCACCCTCAAGATCAGCATTCTTAAGATTAGCATCCTTAAGAATAGCACCCTTAAGGTTAGCACCCTTAAGATTAGCACCCTCAAGGTTAGCATTCTCAAGATTAGCACCTCTTAGATCAACACCTTCAAGGTTAGCACCAGGTTTGATTTCGTATCCGTTGATGTTCATTGAGGTGTCTCTT
>Ga0208543_1000235_pt1 | contig 19759 bp, 37 predicted proteins | sample DEB08_DNA_14_FD_185497 | JGI IMG/M metagenome (GOLD analysis project Ga0208543, IMG submission 185497) | Aqueous microbial communities from the Delaware River and Bay under freshwater to marine salinity gradient to study organic matter... | ecosystem: Environmental > Aquatic > Marine > Coastal ...
AATATTGGGAAGGTAAAAATATTTATAATGAAATAGAAAAACTAGCAGACTCAGTAAGAAAATATATTAAGGAGAACAATGAGTAGTAGAATAACAAAGAAGAAAGTAAAAACTTTTTTAACATTAAGATTTAGAAAAGAACCAATGATGATGTATGATGATACACTAGATGTAGCAGTAGAAGTTATACAAGACTTTTTAAACTGTGATCCAATGGACATAGGCAAACTACAAAGTAATACATATAATACAATATATAACATAGAAAAGGAGATAGATGAAAGCAACAGTTAATTTTGAATGGAGAAGCATAGATGAACCTACATTTGAACCAGAAGAAATAATAAGAAAAGCATTATATGATGCTGGCTATAGTGTAGGTCATATATTTGTTCAAGGTGTATTTGATGAAGACAAAACTAAATTTTTTGGAGTAGATGGTGACAGACTACCTCACGAAGAAGTGGTTTGGAAACAACATGAAAGGATGACAAAATGATACCATATGAAATAGGAAAACAATTGATAGATAAAATAGAAAAAGAACTAGGTGGCAAAGCAAATGGTCATGAAGATTATCTTGAAGGTAAAGGTACACAGTTTTCTTTTGATTTAAATGGTAAGTCTTATAGTGTTGACTTATGGGATGAGGATATAATAAACGATGTTTGAGTTTAAGCACCCAGATTATTATAAAAAATTACGAAAGAACTTGACAAACAAAGACAACTATGATAAGGAGAATCATGATGAAAAAATACAAAGTAAGAATCTTCGGACTAGGAATAGACGCAAAGGCACTGATACCATTTCCATACGAACCAACACTAGAGATGATTGAGAATGCTGTTGCCGAATATTTAAACGAAGGACTCATGAAGATAGAAGTTGATGACTTCTTCGCAAAAGATAAATACACAATAACATACGAGGAAATGCCAGTTGAATTATAAACAACAGCTAGCAGTAATAGAAGGGCTATTCATTCCACCAGATACATCTGTTAGAATGGATTGTCCTTTTTGTTCTGGTAAGAATACTTTATCAGTTGATACATCAGCCAACAATCTTAGTTGGTATTGTTTTCATGCATCATGTAATGCCAAAGGTAAATATCAAGGAGAAAAAAATATGAACTATGTAACAGATACATTTAAACAGAAAGAAGAAATACAAAATTTAAAATTTGAAATGCCAGATAGTTTTACATCTGTATATTCAGATGAAAAAGCAATGAAGTACCTACATAAAAATAATTGTTGGGAAGCATGGAGTTGGGGTAGAGCCACAATAAAGTTTGACATAGCACAGAACAGAGTAGTCTTCTGTGTTAAAGACCCAGAGACAGATGAGATTGTAGGTGCAGTAGGTAGAGGATTAAATTCTAGAGTCTATCCTAAATGGTATATGTATGGTAACAAAGATGTACCATTTACTTGTGGGTTGACAGAACATAAGGAGGCTATACTTGTAGAAGACTGTGCCTCTGCTTGTGCAGTATCTAATGTACTAACTGGCATAGCTTTGATGGGTACATCATTAAAAGAATCTCATAAGAAACACTTGACACAATACAAAAAATTGTATATAGGGTTAGACAGAGATGCAACAACTAAATCATTTGCTATTGCTAATGAACTTAAATCTTATGGTATTAAGAATGTGCATGTTAAAACTTTAGAAGATGATTTAAAATACTATGGAACAAAGGAGATAGAGGAGATGTTTAATGACTGAAGAAATGATGAAAGAAATATTAGAGGATTGGAATAGTTGGAAGTATGACATCATAGAGTTAAATAATTCTACATGGAATACAAGAGATCAAAGTAAACTAGAAACCATAACAGCAATACTAGAAGAACAATTAGAATTGCAGAAAGCAATTAAAAGAAGATGATAGAAAAACAAATAATTAAATTAATGTTAGACAAAAAGTTCTATGCAGAATACAAAGGTCAAGTATCTCGTAATGTATTTCAAGGTAGCTTTGGTTCTTTGTATGATACAATACAAAAAGCACATGATAAGTATGATGCTGATATAAGTATTGATGAGTTATATTCTTTGCACACTACTGTATTTAATCCTGCACTAACACGAGCAGCGAAAGAACAGTTCAGTGAATTACTTGAAGATATAAAAGAAACACAAGAGCCATCAAAAGAAATAGCAGATGACATAATAAAAATATTAATTGAAAGAGATGTTGCACAGAAGATAGCAATCGAAGCTACAGAAATATTTAATGGTAAGCCTGCAGACTTTAATTTTATTACAAATTTAATTGAGAAACATAAGACAGGATTACCTACAGAAAAATTAGAGGCAGTAACAAATGATATTACTCAATTACTTGATGAGTTAAATGTTGTAAGTAAATGGCAATTTAATTTATCTGTACTAAAAAATAATATAGGTGGAATTGGTCCAGGCAATCTTATGATTGCATTTGCTAGACCAGAGACAGGTAAGACAGCATTTTGGGTGAGTCTTGTATCAGCACCATATGGATTTGCTGAACAAGGTGCAAAGGTACATGCATTTATAAATGAGGAACCTGCAGTGCGTACACAGATGAGAGCCATCAGTTGTTTTACTGGACTTAACAAAGAACAGATTGTAGATGATATTGAAACAGCACATGATGAATGGATTAAAATAAAAGATAATATTAAAATGATTGATACAGTTGATTGGTCTATGGATGATATTGATAGTCATTGTGAGAAACATAAACCAGATATTATTGTTATAGATCAGTTAGACAAAGTAAATATGAAAGGTACATATGCACGAACAGATGAAAAGCTACGAGCAATCTATACAAGTGCAAGAGAGATAGCAAAGAGAAGAGAATGTGTAGTCATTGCTATATCACAGGCATCAGCAGATGCACACAACAGAGATCATATATCATTTGATATGATGGAGAACTCTAAAACAGGTAAGGCAGCTGAAGCAGATTTAATTATTGGTATTGGTAATAGAGCATCTAATGATCCTACTAATAACAGTAGAGTATTAAACATAAGTAAAAATAAAATAACAGGTTGGCATGGAGATCCATCTTGCTTGTTAGATAAATATATAAGTAGATTTACAGATTAACGGAAAGGTAAATATGATAACAACAATAGATGTAGAAACATCATATCAAAAAACAGAGGCAGGTGGCTTTGATCCATCACCATTTAATCCTAATAACATATTGGTTAGTGTAGGAATTAATGATGAATACTATTTTACTAACCATAGTGAAAGAGTTGATGAAGGATGCTTTCATAAGATACAGAAGATACTAGATGAAACTAAAATACTTATAGGTCATAACATTAAGTTTGATTTAAGTTGGTTACTTGAGGCAGGATTTACTTACACAGGTAATGTATATGATACAATGATAGCAGAGTATGTACTTAATCGTGGTGTAAGAAAAAGTTTAACATTACTTATGTGTTGTCAAAGAAGAAAACTAGATGCTAAAGATGATGCAGTAAAAGAATATATGGATAGAGGTGTATCATTTGAGAATATACCTGCAGAAATTGTAGAGCAGTATGGTAAGATAGATGTAGCTATTACTAGACAGTTGTTTGATTCACAAATGGCAGACTTAAGAACAGATAAACATAAAGGTTTGTTAAAGACAATTAAAGTTATGAATGAGTTTTTAATTGTGCTTACTGATATGGAACGTAATGGTATCAATGTAAACTTAGATGATCTTAAGCAAGTAGAAAAAGAATACAGAGCAGAGTTTGCATATCTAAAACAAAAGATAGATAAGATTGTATATGAAAAGATGGGAGATACTAAGATTAATTTAGGTAGTCCAGAACAATTATCATGGTTAATCTATTCTAAAAAACCTAAAGATAAAAATCAGTGGGCTAAGATATTTAATACAGGTGTAGATAAATTTACAAAGAAGAATAAAAAAAGACCTAAGTTTTCTTTTGCACAATTTAGAACATTAGTAGCTAATAACTCTGAGCCTATATATAGAACTATGGCTAGTCAATGTTTACATTGTGCAGGTAAAGGTGTAATAAGAAAAGTTAAAGTTGATGGCACACCTTATAAAAAATATAGTAAGTGTGATGATTGTCATGGTGAAGGATTTACATATGCTAACATGGCTAAACTTGCAGGATTTAATCAAAGACCTAGAAGTGTATATGATGTATCAGACTCTGGATTTAAAACAGATAGACTTACATTAAATAAAATTGCAGGAGAAGCTGAAGGAGAGTTCAGAGAATTTATTGATGCTATACTTAGACACAATGCTATCTCTACATACTTAAATACTTTTGTAGAAGGATTACAAAACTTTACAAATGATAATGGTTTGCTACATCCTAAGTTTATGCAAGCAGTTACAGCAACAGGAAGATTATCTAGTCGTGATCCTAACTTCCAAAACCAACCTAGGGGTGGTACGTTTCCAATACGTAAAGTTATACAATCTAGATTTAAAGGTGGGCAGATTATAGAAGTAGACTTTGCACAACTAGAGTTTAGAACTGCAGTATTTCTTGCACAAGATAAACAAGGTATGGAAGATATAAAAAATAATATAGATGTACATAAATTTACTGCTGATATTATAGGTGTGTCTAGGCAAGATGCAAAGGCACATACATTTAAACCTTTGTATGGTGGTACAACTGGTACAGATGCTGAGAAAAAATACTATAAAACATTTGCAGAAAAATATAAAGGTATAACTAGATGGCATGATGAATTACAAAGTCAAGCTATAACTTATAAAAGAGTTAAGCTACCTACAGGTAGAGAGTATTCGTTTCCATATGCAGAACGTATGCCTTGGGGTGGATCTAGTTATGGTACTCAAATAAAAAATTATCCTGTGCAAGGTTTAGCTACTGCTGACATTGTGCCTTTGGCTTGTATAAAAATATATGAGTTAATGAAAAAAGAAAAGGTAAAGAGTTTACTTATTAACACAGTTCACGATTCTATTGTGGCTGATGTTTATCCTGGAGAAGAAGCTGTAATGAGTAAGATATTTGACGAGGGTACAGCATCTGTAATACCTGCTATGCAAGAGTATTATGGAATAAACTTTAATGTTCCACTTGACACAGAGATCAAAATGGGATATGATTGGTTAAATATGAAGGAGGTCACAAATGACACAAACTAATCTAATACTAAAGATGGTGAGGTTTAGCCACATTAAACCACTAATAACAATTGAGTTAGTTATGGATAACTACAGCGATGCTTTAGATATATCTGATAAACTTAATGATATTGCTAAAGCAAAAGATGAAAGCACAACATCTTATTTTGTGCAAACAATTGATATACCAGTCTTGACTAAAGAAGTCTACGATGATGACAGTATACCATTTTAATATAGGAGTAATATGTCAATACCTTTACTAGACAAAGAGTTGTGGGAAGATTATGCTGATGATGAGCAAGAAGAAGCTTATGATATGCTACAAGATTTAAAAGCACAGTGTGATGCTAAACCCACAATGTTGTATATAAATGAACATGAAGAACTACAAAGTTATTTAATGTGGTTTGCTCGTTTGGAAGATTTATCTTACGAGATTACTGAAGGAGAGACTAAAGTATGCTAGAAACTATACTTGGATGTGCTATTGTGTATGTGTTAGTAGGATTTTTTATTAATGAAATATTTTAAAATAACACTTGACAAATTAGTAGAAATGTGGTATAAGCAAATTAATAATCAAGGAGGTTATTATGGATAATAACATAACAAATATAAATGAAATGTCTCAAGAGCAAATTATGGAAGCTATTGGGCAAGACGATGGTTCAAGTAAAGGAGTAAATATTCCTAGACTTGGAATCAACAGATCACCAGAAGATGATGAGGGTAATCAATTACCTGTTGGTAATTTATTTACCTTTGATTCTAATGTAGGTCAGAATGTATATGGTAAGCCAGTTACATTTAGACCATTCATAAGTGCAATGCAATACATGCACTATGATCCAGATAAATCTGAGTATGTAAACAGATCTATTATTTTCAAGAATTGGAAAGAAGAAGCTGTAGATATACTTGGTGGTACAAAATGTGGTAAGGTTCCTTTTAAAGATAGGGAATCTTTAACACCAGAACAACTAGCAGAACAAAGAACAATAAGATGTTATAGATTATTGTATGGTCTGTTATCATTTAAAGGAGTAAAAGCAAATGGCGAAGAACACACTGTTTCTAATCTGCCTGCTCTATGGAGGGTTACAGGTACAGCATTTGCTCCAGTTGGCTCTGCGTTAGATCAGATTACTAAACGTAAAAAACTTATGTTTACTACTACATTATCAGTAGATACTAAGAGACAGAAAAAAGGTGGTAATGTTTATTACACACCAGAGATTGCTGTCAATGCTGATGCTGGTTTAGAGATGTCAAAAGAAGATATGGAAACTCTTGGAGTATTTCAAGAAGTTATCACTAAAGAAAATACAGAAGTGATAGATCTATATAAGTCTGCTAAGAAGAGCAACTACGATTCATCTGATAAAGATATGAAGAAAGTTGTGGATCAAGTTGAAGATCCTGTAGATGTGTTGGCATCATAATGAACGATATACTTCTAAAAGTTCAAACGTATCTAGATAAATCTAATAAAGAATCTATTGATGTATCTGATACACTAGTAGAAGAGTTTGGTGAGGCATGTAAAAGTGCCTTACGCAAACAGTTCTCTGAGCAAAGACGAGAGGGCTTTAAACCAAGAATGTCAAGTATAGGTAGACCATTATGCCAATTGCAGATGGAGGCAAAGAATGTAAAGGGTGAAGGTCAACCATACAATGTAAAGATGAGAAATACTTTTGGAGATCTTGTTGAGGCATTGGCTATATTTGTAATGAAATCAGCAGGAGTAGAAGTAAAAGATGAGCAGAAAAAAGTTAAACTTAAATTTAAAGAATCAGAAATTGAAGGCAGGCTTGATGTTAAGATTGATGAGAAAGTGTGGGATATTAAAAGTGCGTCACCATATTCATTCGATAAAAAGTTTGGAAGTGGGTTTGAAGAAGTTGCAAGAGACGATGCGTTTGGATATGTACCTCAAGGATATCTTTATAGTGAAAGTGAGAAGATGCCTTTTGGTGGATGGATTGTAATTAATAAATCTACAGGTGAGTGGACAGTATGTGAAACTCCTATAGATGACAATGAATACAGAGTTAAAGCGTTAGCTAGTGCAGAAGAAAACATAACAGCTATTGAAAATAAAGTACCATTTAAAAGATGCTTTAAAGATATAGAAGAAACATTCCGTACTAAGAAAACAGGTAATAAAGTTTTGGGCATGGCTTGTACATTTTGCCCATACAAGCTTCCTTGTTGGGGAAGTAAATTGCAATTGTTACCACAACAACAATCGCAAGGCAAGAACCCTAAGTGGGTTTGGTACACTGAAGTAAACAATCCTAAGAAAGAGGAAACTTTTGAATAGAGATTGTAACTTTAACTGGGTGGGGAGTAGTTTTGAGGGGTCTATTTTCCACCCTTGTACTTATGATGCTATACTTTGTATTATATAAAAATAAAAAAGATAAGGACTACAAAATGTTTACAAATGTTTTATTTGGTAATGAAAAGAGTGCAGAAGAATTTGGTAGAAAAAGTATGAAGAGAGGATTTGAACATAAGGTAGTTGAGTATAATGATGACAACTATAAAAGGTATTGGTACAAATGAGAAAGAAAAAGTTCGATGCAGAAAATGCAATAAAAGTTTTAGTTACACCTTGGGATAAAGGCTTTACCTGTGGAATAGTTATGGATAGTAAAGCCGCAATGACAACAGAACAGTATGAGTTATGTTCTACTATTGCAAGAGGCATGATTAAAATGGCAACATCAGACCCTCAGACTACATTTATGTATGGACTACGTGGGTTTGCAGACGATAAGAAAGATAACAAAAAAGATCTAGCTATTAATTCTGTAGCTGAATTTGATAGTGAAGATAATGTTATTGATTTTATTGAATATTTAAAAAACAAACGTGATAAGGAGTTAAACTAATGGCAACACACTTAGTTATAGGAGACCCTCATTGTACTCCAAAGGCAAGCAATGACAGATTTTTATGGGCAGGTAAACTAGCACATGATCTGAAACCAAATACCATAGTATGCATGGGTGACTTTGCAAGTATGGATTCACTATCTAGTTATGATAAAGGTAAGAAATCATTTGAAGGTAGAAGATATAAGAAAGATATAGACCATGTTCATGATGCATTGGAAAAATTTAACAAAGGTCTCAATGGGAGACGATCAAGAAAAATCATGTTACTTGGTAATCACGAAGATAGGATAGATAGAACAGTAGATGACATACCAGAACTTGAAGGAACAATTAGTACAGACGATTTTAAATTTGAAAAGTTTGGTTGGGAAGTACATGAGTACCAGAAGCCCGTTGTTGTGGATGGTGTATATTATTGCCACAATTACCCTACTGGTGTCATGGGCAAGCCTATCAGTGGTGACAATGTGGCTCGTTCTCTACTCTTAAAAAATAAAGTATCTTCTACTGTAGGTCACATACATACATTTGATTATGCTATGTGTGCTTTACCATCTGGTAAAAAACTTATGGGATTATCTGCAGGATGTTACTTGCATCACAAAGAAAACTATGCTAAAGCTACACAGCAAATGTGGTGGAGTGGGCTTGTAGTTAAACGTAATGTAGATAAAGGGGAGTATGATCTTGAGATGATTGAGTATAATACAGTAAGGAGAAAGTATGGTAAAAGATAAACGTGTCTATCTAAAGAAGATAGATCATAGTAATGATATATCATATGAGAATGAAGTGCAGTTTGATAATGTAAATTCACCTGCACATTATAAACATGGTAAGAAAGAAACTATAGATGTTATTCGTGATTGTATGGAGAATGATGAATATCATGGGTACTTAAAAGGCAATGTCTTGAAGTATGTTTCAAGATATAAATTTAAAGGAGAGCCATTGCAAGATTTAGAAAAGGCACAATGGTATTTAAATAGACTAATAAAGGAGGTCAAAGATGGGGCAAGTTAAACAAGCAATAATAGAAGTAGAAGATTTTGTAGCAGGATGTCTAAAGCAAGGTCGTACTCTAAATCAAACAATAAGAGATGCAAAGGAATCTGTACAGGCTAAGTTCAATCCTTACTTAGATGATGCTGATCTTATTGAGGATAAGTATTATCAATTTAGGGGGCAGGAATGAGAGACGAGTTTCTAGATGCATTGCACGATAAGTATACAGCAGAGATATCTGATGCTAAAGCTAAAGCTAATGTGTATTTAAATAATCCTGTTGCAATTGGTGAGCACCCACAATTTACAGAAGAGTTAGACAAACTAATAAACATTATATCTACTGCTGAAGAAAATATAAAAACAATACATAAACAATTTGGAGAACACAATGAGTAAAGAGAAAGGAGAAAATAGTTTAGGATCTAGAACTTATTTAATAGATTCTATGCAACTACAAGATATAATGAAATATCTTATGACTAGACCATATGGAGAAGTGGCAAATCTTATGGCTATGTTAGCAAGATTAAATCAACTAGATCCAAAGATTGGTGCAGACTTTGTTAAGAAGCCATTGGAGGATACCAATGCAAAAAAATAATGTAAGCAAACATACGGGTTTACTATTTGAATTAAAGATTGGATTAAATAAAGACAATGCTATTGTAATTGACTATGGAGGAAAGCCAGTGGGTAAAATAAGAGAAGCTTTAAAAGACTACAAGTACCAAGCTAATTTATGTGCAGCTATTATTAATCATGCAAACTCTACTGGTAAAAAACTAGAAGATGATATTAAACAGATGATACAAAAAATTTAACACCAAAAAAAAAGGCTCCCTAAAAGGAGCCCTTATGTTGCCTGCTGGGGGAAGTTAACGCTTCCCCTTTTTTATTTCTTAGCTATTGTATTTTTATTTATACCTTTCTTTATCATGTAGTTTTGAGTACCATTAGCACCTGTCTCTACTTCTTTCTTTAAATGTATAAATAGTTCTCTTTGTTTCTTATCTTTATTTTGTTTAACTACATAAGCATCAATAAGTTTTGTATCTCTCATTTGCTACCACCAACATAACCACCAATAACTCCAATTAATCCTGTAACTGACATCTTCATTAATGTAATTACACTTTCATCTACTGGTCTATTCTCTTGTAAAGCTACCCAATAATCACCTACAATAATAACACCAAGAAGTATTAACACACCACTTGTTATTAATAATATTACTATGTCTTTAAAATTTTTAATCATTAACAATTCCATGCTCTTAAAGCTTTATTAATTCTACTTTGTGGATCATTAGCAGTTTTTTTTGAAGTAAGTTTCTTTTTCATACCTCTCATACGTGCACAAAAACTAGCTCTACGTTTATTACCAACTTCTTTACTAGGTGCTTGTAAGTTACCACCTGTTTCTTTGTTATAGCTATCACGACCTTTTTGATTTAATCCACCAGAAGGATTCTTACCTTCTTTTCTAGTCCATGCTTTTGTTTTAACTGCTCCTGCCATTATACAAAACTCCTATATTTTTTTACCTTACTTGCTATACTCTTAGGTTGTTTAACAAATTGTTTACCTGCTGCTGTACCTTTTCTTTTAGCTGCAGTTGTAGCAGCATACTCAGAAGATGATAAAGATTTTATAGCCTTACTTGGTAAGTATCTTTCGCCTGTCTTACTTGATGGCTTACCAGATTTTGTTCTCCACTTCTGATCTCCCCAAGCTTTAAGCGATCTTTGACTTTTTGCTAATGCCATTTTTTTTCTTTCCTTTATTAATCTTTGCTAATATTTTAAAATCTTGTTTATCTAATTTATTATTTTTATTAAAATCTAATTTTCTTTGTTTACCTACAATTCTAGCCATGTCTATATTTCTCTCTCCAATAATTTTTTCTTTCAAGTAATCTAATTTTATATTCTAGATCACTTATACCCAAAACTTTTTTAATAAAGTTTATCACGATTTGTATCCACCACCTGCTTTCTTATAAGCTTTAGCTAGTGCTTGTGCTTTTCTAGCTGACCATTTACCTGCGGCTGTGCCATGAGTATTTGCAGCTTTAATTCTATTAAAGATTTGTTTTCTTTTAGTAGGCTGAGTATAATTATTTGCTTTATTTACTGTCATCTTTTAACTCCGTATATTTATAATCGTAGCTACCTTCTTCGTGTTCATCAGTGATCCACTTAGATGTAGTTTCTACAGACCATATGTTAGTATTTACTAGTCTATTTATAAGGGGTTTTGAAGGATCTGCTGCCATTGATGGGTCAAAGATCCTTAGTCTATTGTTGGGTTGTATTGCGTAATTACCATCATCTAGTTCAATTACATGACCACACTTATGTTGATCTGGTTTCTCTGCATAGCCATAATTTAATTCGTTATAGTCTCCTGCAGACCAATCAATTGTAAATAAATAAACACCTTCTCTATCTACCTTACGTCTTGATATATATTTCATTTTACAACCTGCCATTTGGTAGAAAGTTGTAACACTTACATTGTAACTAAATGAATCCCATAAACATAACTCGTCTAAAGGTAATTCTTTTGTTCCTGGTTTTTTACAAAATGCTGATATAGGTGCTCTCCACCATATACCTCCATCTGTCATCATAAAATGAAACAGTGGTACTTGTTTAGGTATTGATGTAAAACCAAATACCACGCATTCAAAGTATTTATCGTGTGAATCTTTTTGATCTCTTAAGTAGTTACCTCTAACATAACATTCTATTACAGGTATATTTGCATTTAAGTAAGCCATTCTGTATAATCCTTTCCGTTATATAATAATGATTGTTTTCTATTTTCTTCTTTACTATATGAGCAATGCACCCATCCACTTGAAGGGTCATCTGGATTATAGAACTCTAGTATAAGCTGATCAAACACTAGGTTATTTTTAATGTACTTTGCTAATTCTTTATTGTCGACTCCAAAACATTCGAAGTCTGCCGCCTCACCTTTTGCATGCTGTGAATTTTCTGAACTACCTATAGCTAGGCAAAGTTCTTTACTACGATACCCACTAGAGATTGCAATTGGTTTGCCAAAATGCCTACGTGTAGGTTCTAAAACTTGTACTGCCAGTTCTGTTAAATTTTCTACATGCTCTGGAGTAGGTTTATTATCAATACCTTTACGTAATGCTGTTTGAGAAGCTGTTAATTCTCTCAAACTAAAATGTCCACTAAGCTGCATTAGTTTGCTAGTGGGTTAGATGTTTTAACTTTAATTTCTTCTATCTGTATTTTTAATAATTCAATTTCTTTTTTATTAATTTCAATTGAAGTATGACCATGTTGAGTATCATGGGTATGAGAAGTATCTGCAGTTTCTAATGCACCTACTTTCTCTTCAAGTACTGCTATTTCTGCAGACCAATCTTTACCACCTGATGCACCTTCTAATGCATCTAGTTTAGTTACAATCTCTCCATATTTTACAAAGCCACCACCTATTGCAGCAATGACTCCAAGTAATGCAGCTACACCTGCTAATTGATTTTTTATTTTATCCATTTTTTAATGCCTCTAGTTCAATTATTAATAATTGTTTTTTAGTTTCTATATCTCTTAGTTTACTTTCCATAATTACTACAGGATCATTAGCTATATAATTGTTTAAACTAACATCAGTATATAACTGTCTCATGTCCTCTATTTGTAACTGGTCCATATAGATATCTTTACTTTTGTAGAAGGGTATGTCATAAGAATCAAGAGATGCCTGTTCACTCATCATAGCATCTAGCTTAATAATATTCTTAATTTGTAAATTCTTTGATATATCTTTAATGTCTTTATCTACTTTATCCATAACTTTTACTAAGTTATTTCGGATTGCTTTTTTCTGTTGTATATCTTTTTGTTTGGCAAGCTTCTTGCTTTGAACAGTGGACTTCTTAGCAACCTTGCTAGTAGATTTCTTTTCTTTAATTTTTTCTTTTGATTCATTGTTTGGTTGTGCCATTTCTTTTGACTCCTCTTCTGTTGTTGATTCTTCAATTACTTCTTCTCTTTCTTCTGCAGGAGCACTAGCCATTTCTTTTGGCTCTTCTTCAATCATCTCCTCTTCTTTCATAGTAGGTTCTTCATCTACCATTTCTTCTTCCATTGCTGGTTCTTCTTCAGGAGGGGGTAAAAAACTAGATATTAACTCATTTGTTTCTTCAATAATTTCTTCTTCTGGCATACTAGCAAACATAGGCGTATCCATTGAGTTATCTTTTACAACTTCTTCTTTCATTTCCATAACAATCTCTTCTTCAAAAAACTCTTGTTCAAACTCTGGCTCTTCCATTGCTACCATTTCAAAGTTTTCTTCAGGTGCTTTCATGTCAATTAATTCTGGTTCAGGTAAAAATATAACCTCTTGTTCTAAATTAATATCTTCTTCAATATTAAGATCTTCAAATATATTTTCTATTTCTTCTTGAATAGAGTAGTCTAATGGTTTTGATTCATAGGTTACAGTAAGAGATGGCTCTTTAAGATCAACTGACCAATGTCCAGAACTAGTACTAGTGTCTGAAAAATCATATCTTACATTAAGATTATAATCTGTTTGAGTATTTCTAGATATAGAAAGTGTATCAATACCAGTATTATAACTACCACAATTATTATACCCACAGCCAGTAGAATCATATTTTCTTATCTGGGTTGTGGTCTCACCATCTGATCCTGTTATTGTAACTGTAGATTGTACAGTAGAATCGTAGTTATTCCAGTGCCAATATTTAAAAGAATGTGTTGTAGTATATCCATCTTGTATCTGTGCTTCTGTAAGATTTGCATCATTAGATAAACTAACATTATCTGATTGTATATACTCACCATCTTCTGCAGCTATAATAGTAGATCCATGCCTACCATCAGCAGTACCAGACCAAGATCCATTATCAAAGTTCTGATCTAATAAATTATTTGTTGTAACTTCTTCAGCTTTTAAACCAACAGAGTTTGCAAACCAAGATAATAATAGCCATAATAAAGCACCTAATATAATTAAATATTTCATTGATTAGCTAGCCTATCCATGTGTGCATATATACGACCAAAGACTTTATCTAATGATAGTAATTCTTGTTGCATCATAGCTACAATTGTTTGTAATTCTATAAGAGTAATTAAAACCCATGTGCTAAGTCCCATGAGTATTGTTCCCAACAAAGCAATTAGTGCTGTGTTAGTTTTCCTAGTCATTTAATTCTTTTTTTTCTTAATATCTTAACTCTAGAATGCCAGCACCATTCTGTTAATTTAATTGCATAAGTTTCTATACATGATATTGTACTATCTAACTTACCAAAAAAATTATATATAAATCTATCTATCATTTAGGATCTTTCCATTCTATTTTCTTTTTATCTTTAGCTTCTTCTTTTATTTTAGCTTTGTCCATAGCTTCTAATTCTTTTGTCATTTGTTTCTGTGCTTCTAGGTCAGCTTTTTCTCTGTCCTTCATACGTTTAACATATGTAGTATAGTCTGGTCTTTCATGGTCATACTTAGACCACAATGCTTTTGCATCTTTACCAATTTTACCATCAATAGGACATGGTGTACCTGCTTGAATCATAGACTCAAATACTCTTTCATCCTGACAAAGTATTGCAACTGCTGCAACCTTCATACCAAAGTCATTAAGTATTCTAGCTAACTTTAATCTTTCACAATTTTTATCAACAGTATGCTTACCACCACTAATACCAATACCAAATGTTTGTACACCTGCAGATATACCTACTGCACATACATCTTGTGTCATACTATTGTATGATGGTGCAGATGCTGAAGGTGGTGCTGATTTAATATTAGAATTACTTGTAGAATTTGTAGTAGTGTTAGACGAACTACCAGATTGATATGTTGTGGTAGCACTAGATGTGTAACCACCATCAATGCTAGTGTTAGACCCACTGACATTTGTTTGTGTTTCATCTGCCATGGCAAATGATGTAAATAGTAATAATAATATTGAGAGGTATTTCATGTTAAGTTGTTCCTTGTGGACTACAAGCAAAGCTTGTATATAGTTTTTTTTCTTCAAATTCTTGTATTGAAAAAGCTTTTAGTATTTTTAATGACTCTTCATAGCCTGCCATAGTACAGTCTCTAAAAGAATTATAGTAAATATTATTTTGTACTGGAGGCATACAGCTTCCATACGATTGACTACATAGTGCAAGTACTAATATAAACTTCACTGTGCTACTAACATAGCAAATGCTACAAACAATATAATCAATGCTCCTGTAAAATAATAGTTCATACTAATCTCCATATTATTTTTTATTATTCTTAAATATCTGAGTGCCTTTTATACCATAAATACTAGCCACGACAAGAATCCATAAATTGGTAAACCAACTTGGCAGCTGTTGAAATTGCTCAAAGAACTCTTTTATCTTTGCAGATGCTCCAGGATCGTCTGAGAAGACTCCGTACGCAATGACTAAAATTGGCAGCGTTAATACGACCAAAACGAACTCGTCTTTCCAGTCCGATTGCCTAGCCTCAAGCAACTTGCCTTGATACTCTGTTTCCCCACGAGCCATCTTCGCAGCCTGCGTGGCTTGAGCATCAGCCATAAGCATCTTAGTTTCTTGTTTCTTTTTATATATGTGAGTACCAGCATTTAATGCTAACTTAATTGCACTTAACCACATACTATAATATTATAGCACCCAATACAAAACCTGCAACTGCAGAAATGACGCAGTGGCTATGGTTCATCCATAGGCTTTCTATCTTACTTCCGTGATAAAATTTTTGTTTTAGTTTAGTTATCATATTATCTCCTTGTTACGTATTAAAATAATTATATATACCACCTATCATACTTGCAACTACAAGTAGTACCCAGACGGCTCCTTTACCTTTGTTAATGTCAGCTCTTAAATGTTTAGTCTCAGTTCTAAGTTCTTTTATTTCTTTTACTAAGAAATCTATTTTTACTTCTGTAGCTGATTTTCTAGGCATTAATTTTTATTCTCCCTAGGGTTAGACTTAACAGCATTCTCAGCTGTACCTAGGAATATACTTCCTAGCCCAAATGTTTTATCAAATATAAATTCTATTTCCATGTCCGATAGATAGTCTATTGTTTGTTTTAATAATTCGTTTTCACTTTGAATTAATATACTTATCATTTCTTTTTTCTCTTCTGCTGTAAATGGTGATGTCAGTATATCGTTTCTATTAGCTCTTGACTTTATTAATTGTGTTTGTATTTGTTTTAATACAGGTGATATTTTTGAAAAAGCTATTACCTCTTCTTCTAATCCAGATTCTTTACCTTCATCTAGTTTTTCTTCTATTCTGCCAAATAAACCTATTAGTCTAGATGAGTGTATCTTTGATGTATCCATTTGAGTAAAATCAATTTGTTTTAATTTTTTAGCTTTAGCTATTAACTCTGACCATTCTTTATGATATTGTGAATTTTTTATAGGTCCTGCTACTTTAAATCTTCTTGTAACAATACTAAATGCATTTTTAAAACTAGAAAAATCTGCCTCATCTTCACGTTTAGCCATAGTCTCACCCTCTAATTCTGATCTTTTAAATCTACTATTTAAAATATCTACAGGATATTGTAACATACCTGTAAGATAAGCACCTAATAGATAATCAACTTCTATAGGCGTAAGAATAGGAGTATCTACTGTACCTTCTTTTCTTCTAGTTATAAAAGATGCAATATTACCAGATAATGTAGACATAAATTTTGCTATTTCTCTAGTGCTTCCTCTAGCTTGTAGTTCATCAAGTCTTTGTAATTCATATATACCAATTACAGGTGCACCTGAATATAAATTTTTATTTGCCATCATTTCTATAAATGGTCTAAATGCTGTAGGTATAGGTAAACCTGGTGTTATCTGACTAAATGATTCTGCAACATATTGTTTAACTACACCACTACTATTTTTATACATTCCATCAATTAAACCTTCTGCAACGTTTGCAAATATACCTAAGTCATATGGTTTTGGAATTAAATAAAAAGGTAAATCTTTATCTAGTACACGTTTACCATTATCATCAGTAGTATAATTAGGTATTAAATAATTTAATTGTTTAACTTGGCTAGGTACTTTAGAGTATTCTGGGTGTTGTGAATTTAAATGATATAGAGCAATAGAAGGTGATACAATAGTAGCTGTAACTAATGCTGCAGCTCTTGCTGGTTGCTCACCAAATGTTCTACCTGTTCTATATAAACCTTGTAGACTAGCATTTAAAAACATTGTGTTTCTATTTATTGCATTTAATAGTGCATTAGATCCACGCATACCAAAGTCTGTTGCAACTTCTCTACCTGCAAATGCAGCACCAATTTCACTAAATCCTGCAGATCTTGCTAATTGGTATTCACCTAAACGAGTTGCATACTCAGCTGATTGTACTAAATTTTTATATTGTCTCCAACCAAATGTAGCAAACTTTCTACCTGGTCCAAACATTTTACTTAAGTATCCAGTATAATAATTTGTAAGAGTATTATCTGCATTAAATCTAGATCCTTGCTCAACCATTTTAGCAAGATTCTTAGGCTGTAATGCTTCTGTTTCTGCTCTAGAAGAATAACCCATACCATTTATAAGTGCTTCTTTAAACTGTTGAGTCTGTCTTACTGCACCTATGTACCCTTTTACTGTAGTAAATCCTGGAATGTAACCAACTTTATTTGGTAGTGCTCTACTTCCTATACCAAATGCAGAGTTAATTGTACCTGCAAGTGTATCTCTAATAACGTTAAATGCTACAAATGGTGGTGAATAAGTAATTGCTTGTGCGGCTATTCTAGCATATCTAGAAAATATACCAGTCTCTCCAAACATTTTTATTAATCTATTTCCTCCAGCTTCTCCTAGTCCTTTAAATATTTCTGCTAAGTTAGGATTAGTAATTTCATACATCTCCTGTTTACCATTACGAAATACAATATCTATAATAGGTGAGTTTGGGTTATTAGGATTTTCTTTAAATGTATTTGAAAAAGTTACAATATCTACTCTATCTGGTTTATTTTTTATTGTAAATTTAGAGCCAGCTTTTTCATAGGCAGCTTGTATATTTTTTGTAGCTATTGATTGTATATTTAAAAATCTTTTATCAGTAGGAGATATTAGTTTTGCAATATCATCTGATTTAAATTTACCAAGCTTATCACCTTTTTGTATCATTTCATAAAAGGCTAACTTAGCTCTATTTCTGTCACCAGACATAACAGTTTTATTTGTATATGTAATTAAATTTTGATATAAATTAATATCACCAGTTTGTTTAGTAGTTGCTAATGTTACAGCACCTGGTCGTGATACTCCAAATATTTTTTGTGTTTGTCTTTTAACTGCTGACACAACACCTGTACCCTCATCTGCTAACTTATCTCTAGTTAAAGGTATAAAATAAGGATTCTTTCTTAATATTACTTTAGCTTCTTGTTCTGATAATAATCCTGATCTAACTTGATATGCCATAAGATCATCAGTAAATTTTTTGTAATCTGCAAGACCTTTAGCAAAATTTGATTTTCTAGCTTTTGATGTTTTATATTTTTTTGCATATTGCAATGGTGACATTTCAGCAAAATCAATAAATTCTTTTCTTACATTTTTATCCATAGGTAAAGACTTGTCTACCTTTTTACTACGCCTTGCTAGAGCAACTTGTCTTTTTGCAGATACATATTGTAAAAATTCATTAGCTTCATTATTATCATCAAACTGTTTTAATATTTGATGAAGTCCTTTACTTTGACCTTTAGTATAACTTGCTGATTTAACACCTGCTTTAGGTGGCATTAATACGCCAGTCATAATAAAGTTATGTGCTCTAGTGCTTGAAGCTGCTAATGTTCTTAATTGAAAGTATGGTTCAAGTATAGGATCAGATTTGTATTTACCTGACTTATATAATTTTTTTAGTGATGTGACATCACCACCTACACCTGTAATTTCTTTTTGTAAAACTTTTACAAAGTCCCATTGATCTACTAAATTAGTTCTAATAGCACTTCCAAATTTAAAATCTGTATTTAATCCAGTAGATTTGTTTGTATTATCTGGTGCATTCTTAGATGCGTTTTTTAAATTTTTAGTTGGTAAATCTGTGTTCTTTGCTAATCTTAAATTACGAATAGCATTACCTACATAACCACCACCAACACCAACAAAAAATCCTAGACCAGTTGCTGTTAATGCAATAGTTCCTGTTCTTACTGGATCTAATGTTTCTCTTAACCCTAATTCTTTTTCTACAGTTTGATTAGCAATATCTATAGTACCAAATCCAGCACCATCTACTAGTGCCATAGAACCAGAACCTTTTAATAAAGCTTCTCTTTTTGTTTTAGTTGCTAACTTTGCAAATTCTTCTGGGCTATTTAATATTTCTTTTGCTACTGTTTTTTTAGCAATGCCTTTTTTAACTTGCGATTTAACTACTTGTTGTGCACCTTTTGTTAATACTTGTTTTGCTACTTGACCACCAACACCTGCACCAATAATATTTATAGGATCTAATAAACCTACTCCTAGATTTTTAAAAAATCCTTTCATGCCTCTACCACCTTCTTCGTAAAAATTAGGTAGTTCATCCCAATATCTTGTAAGATATGCTAATCTAGATTTTTGATCTTCAGTAACATTATCACCTGTA
>Ga0208543_1000237_pt1 | contig 19664 bp, 42 predicted proteins | sample DEB08_DNA_14_FD_185497 | JGI IMG/M metagenome (GOLD analysis project Ga0208543, IMG submission 185497) | Aqueous microbial communities from the Delaware River and Bay under freshwater to marine salinity gradient to study organic matter... | ecosystem: Environmental > Aquatic > Marine > Coastal ...
TATAAACTCGCTTTCAACAGAACTCCAACTAGTACCAAAAAATGATCTAACATAGTTTGGATCATTAACTGTTAACTTGTTAACCATGTGCCATTCTTCCCTGCTCCATATAGTTAGTCTATTGGGCTTTGGTTCTATTTCATGGGTAAAGTTTGTAAGAGATTCTACAAGTCCGTCGCTATTAAATACAGGTTCACCAACAACGAATTCTCCTCCCCAACCCGGCTGCCAATCACTAGTATAGATAACAGCAGTATACGTATCTTTGGGTTCGCTTTTTCTAACTGCTTGATCTCTGTGCGGAGGAAGTCTCATTGTATCTACTGAGTATTGAAACCAAGAAGACCAATTCTGCAACTCTTGTACACCTAATCTAATCATAGTATCTTGCATTTTTTGTAATGCAGGTATACATTCGTATGCTTGGGGAACACAACTATCTATCCAATTGCCTGTTCGTGCTATGGGAAGAATAAACTTGTCTGGTTCAATCTTGTAGTCGTAATCGACAAATAATTCTTTTGGTTGTATAGGAGTATACTTAGATTCGACCTTTTTCTTTAAAGCCAAAAACTGTTCTTGTGGTAAGAAGTTATCTTCATAATAAATCATTGAACACCAATTTTCATAAATCTTGTATAAGGTTCTTCTGGATCTTCTAAATCTAGTTTGTCTAAGTAAAGTGTTTCAGATAAAGGATATCGTTTGTCAAATAATTCTAGTGGTCCTTCTCTGCTTTGTATTGCAACCAATGTACCTTCTGGAATTTCCATTAACCAATAATTTGTGCCTTCCATATCGTTAGCAGAAGTGTTGATAACTAAACTGGGTTCTTTTATTTGTCTATAGTCTAATCGATTTACATCTTTTACCATATGTTCTATATTATCGATACCCATTTTATCTGATAAACGTTTACCAACTTCTACTGCTTCTTTGTCTACATCAACGTTGATTAACTTATCAAACTTAATAGGAGAATTATGTAAGAATAAACCCATGTTTCCATACCAACTGCCTAGTACATATATTGTGTTAAAATGATCAATGTTTTGATTTTGCATTATTTTTAAAACATGCTTAGTTAACCAGGCTTTGCTTCTAATCAAATCTTCAGTGAAACTGCCTTCTATTGTATCTGGACTAGCCTCATCTAATTTATAATGAGAATCATTCTCATTTGATCCAAAATATATCTGTTCTAGGGCGTCAATTGTGGGTTGCCCATTATCTGGGTCATGTTTGATACCTATGCCCCCTTTGTTGCGCCAGGGTAGGATATTCTTGCCAAAATCGTCTATTAGAACGTTTGGCCTGCCCTCACTGTCAGTAGCATACTTCTCTTTACGGCTTGCGAATATGGCGCTCTCAGACGCTCCTAGGTGGTGTTTATCCAGCCAATCTCGCTTTCCCATGATGCTGGCCTGATGCTCATATCGCAGGGGAGCAGATAGTATTGTGTAGGGTATGTCATGCTCACGTAACCACTTAATCACGCTGAGGCCGCCCCTGAGGGGCTCTAAATCACGGAAAAAGCGGTATACGAACTCGCTACCCTGTGATGCTAGACGTTTGATTGATGCTTCTGGTTTGGGTATGTCTTTATAGTCGCTGACACCCTCTATTTTAGACCACGCTTTAAAGAAGTCGCACTGGACCCCGTCCATATCTAAGTAAACATGGGGTTTATAACGAGAATCATTCTCATTTAAAAGTGCAAATTCTTCAGGCTTCATATCAATATTTAGTCAGGCCAGTCTCTGAAAAGTGCATGTTGGATATTACCAGAAACAAACGTATTAAAACTTTGGTGTTTTTCTTCTAATAAACCCTCACGTTTTGCAACTCTGTTAAAAGCAAGATCCATTTGATGCATATCTTTAAATTCCATCATAATGTGCCATTCTGGCAAATCTTGTATGGACCTAAAGCCCATTTTGCACCTTGTAACACGATAACTTACCATCTTGCCTTCTTTGACAAGATGATCCAAAAACTTTTTCATATTATTGACCCAGTCGATATCAGAGATATCTCCCTCTTTATCGGCCCATATATGATAAATGTCCATTTACTCCTCTCTGTAATTACTAGTTGTAGTTAATTCCCCGTTGAACGCTTGGATAAAAAACGGTTCTCCTTTTTGTACATTGTCAAGCCAATTTGTATCAGCCTCATCATCTGCGTTGTCACTAATATACTTGTAGCATTTAAATTCTATGCTACGTTGATGACATACTTTTGCAATAGCAAAGCCTTCCATGTCAACAGCATGAGCAGGAATTTCTAAGTTAGGATCAGTAACAAAATTGTCACCTGTCGATAACGTGTATCCTACTCCCATAGAAATAACTTGTGGGTCTGTTGGCAACATAATTTCGATAGACTCGGGACATTTTCCTTTGTCCCGTTCTACAAAGTTTTTAAACTCATAGATTCCTGTTGATAGTTTAATACCACCAGCAGTACCAAAGTTCCAAACTCGTCTTGGCTTGTATCGCTCAATATATTTTGCGGCAGTGAGTGCGGCATTAATCTTACCTACTCCTGTGAAAAATACGTTATCCCATTTTGCCATTGTTGGCGCTTCGTGTTCTAATGCAATAAAAATTAAATCGTCCATTTGAGACTACTCTCCTTCAAATTCAACTATGGTTTTCACCTCAAACCCTTTGTCTCTTATTCGTTTACTTCCACCTAAATCAGGAAGATCAATAATAGCCAAAATCATAATATCTTTTGGTTTAATCTTCCAGTGTTTAACAACTAGTTCAGCACATGCAAGTGCTGTGCCACCTGTTGCAATTAAATCGTCAACAATAACAACTGGTCCTTGTATTGTTGTATTTTTCTGTATTTCAATCGTTGTAGATCCGTACTCTAACTCATAATCTTGTTTGTACGTTTCGTTAGGTAATTTACTAGGCTTACGTGCCATTACTAATGGAATACGATTATCCCATGCTATCGGTCCAGCAAATACAAACCCTCTGCTTTCAATACCTATAACTGTTTTTGGATGAAACGGACTTGTAGCCCAAAGTGTATGAATTACTGCATCATCAAATGCTACTGGGTTTTCTAAAAGACTTGTAATGTCTCTAAATTGAATTCCTTTTATAGGATAATCAGGTACTGTCCTGATGTTTGCTTTTATTAAGTCTGTCATTTTTCTCCTTTATGTGCCAATCTAAACTGCATTGAGCACCACAAAACACATTTAATCTATCTGCTGTATGATATGTTACATCATACGGGTTGACAGGACAAGAGCAAATGGAACAGTTTAACGTAGGGATTTCCATTGGTTGTATTCTTCAAAAAAATGCTCAGTAGAAGTAAATATTTTGCTTCTAACAGTTTTTATACCGTACTCTCCTCTTTTAGGGAAGTAATCTTTTAACTCTCCTTTTCTTCTTACGTCAAGTGTGATACAGTGTATTCCTCCGTCCCAAAACCCTCTGGTACGCCATGGTACAAGATGACATGTTATGCCGTTTTTTTCTAGTTCTATAAGTAAGTTGTCAAACATTTTAGTATCATTACCTATACATATCAAATTCTTGTCGTCTATGGGCACAACATTAACTTCAAAATAAGTTTCTTTGTAATTGCCTATCCAATCTTGGCAGTATTGACTTAAATAAGAATTAAAATGCGGCGGCGCATCATCCATCATGCCCGCAAAATTGCCGGCCCATTTATTACCTTGAATTGGTGGGTATAACAGGTTTCTATTTTTAGGGTTTTTATTTTTAGGAAATTCTGCTCTATATGAAGGTGAGTGTATTCCTAATGTTTTCCAGTTAGGAAGTATAACATCATACCCATCAAAATGATCAGTAGTTAAAACTAAGTTTTCTTTTACCGGCATGTAACACCCGTCAAGGTGTCCTCCTTCGGTACTAAAATGCATTCTATAGTCATTGCCAAACCATTTTGCATCTATGTTTTCAAATCGTTCAAACAATAAAAATATGTCTTTTTTTCTTTCTGTTAAAGTTCCGGTTGGTGACAGTTCAATATTATGATCAAATATAATATCTCTTCCGATTTTTACCATGTCAGAACCTAAAACTTTGGGTTTATCATGCCAAGCACAATGGACATGTGCAGGATCATACAACTGATATAAAGGTTCATAACATTGATTAAAATCCGCTACATGAAATAGATTGTTTCCTATCACCCCGTGCGTGTCCCTAGGGCATATAGGAGGTTTTCTAAGCACGGAACTTTTTTCGTTAATAGTATATAATTCTCTTTTAGATTCGTCAATAAATGGTCTACGAACAATTACACCAAATTCTTCAAACTTTTTTTGAATGGCTGCTAAATCTGTTTTTGTCCATTCTGTAATTTTGTAGAAACTATCTCTAACTTCACCTTGCTCATTGTCATAAAAATGAGCCGGCCACGTATCACCTAACCATATTTCTTCTAATGGATCCCAGTTATTGTGTACATTTATTTTATTCATTCTACTGGTCCTAAGATTTCAAATCCATCAAATGCTCTTTTGTAAGGTGCATCTAATCCTAAATACAGGTACTTACACCCTCGTTCTTTAAAATATGCACATTCAGATTCTAAACTTTTAATACCATATCGTAATTTGGGATTTTTGTAGTCCCATGCAAACTGAAAATTTTCTATGTTGTCATGGTCAAAATGTCGAAACAAACTAAAAGCAACTAAGTTGCCTTCATCATAGTAGCCTATGACTTCTATATCATCTCCTAATATTTCTTTGTCATGTATAACAGGCGCAGATTTAAATTTTTTGTATCTGCAATATTGAAAATAAATGTCTCTGATTTCATTGGGGTCGGGTTTTAACAGAGTTGCCATAGGCAAGCATACTTTATAATTTGTTTCTAACAAATTTATTCTAGTGTATAAATCATCTGTGTTAGATTTTTGCATAATGCTATTTAGTAGGTCTCCAGTTAACTACATAATTTAATGCCGCATCGTCCCAATGATCATAGTAACCTTTTGCTTTGAGTTGTTCCGATGCTTCGTTTAATGTTGATAGTCTTTGTATTAGTAACAACCCGCACTTACCAAAATTCATAACAACACCATTAACTTTGTCTGCTTCGGCATGAGGGTGGTCTTCTAATATAATAATATCGTCTTTAATAAGTTTGTTGTTCATTGTATCTACAAACTCTGATAGTTCGTCTACGGTGATTTCATTGTGATCAAATGCAATGATAACAACATCTTTATCAGCAACCACCCATTCACCTGCGGTATCTTCTAGCCAAAATATATTATCTAATACTGCGGCTTCCAGCAATTGTGTTTCTGTTAATTCGATGTATATTTTATCATCGATTCTTGCTTTTCTAGCATAAGGACACGGAGCCCAACCACCTAGCAACGGATTGGGTTTTTCTACAAAAGTTTTTAACCAAGTTATTAGTTCTGTTTTGATTTCTTTGATATCCACAAAATCTCCTGCCAATTCGTGTCTTCAGGCATCAGCGTAATCTGTCCCTCGAATGCTTCATTCTTTTTGAGTTGATTATACACTCCACTGTTTGCCATAGTCAAGCGGTAAGCACCTTTGCGACAAACGTAGCAACTACCGCTTGAACCATAAAACTCCCAAGACTTATTTTCTTCAACGACACGAGTAATACCGCTGTTCATACGCCAACTGTCACTTGAAAGGTATCCTCCTGACCATCCGGCAAGCACTTTGTAGAATCCTTTATCATACTTGCCTTCTTTGATTTTCAGTATGACCCAACTGTCTGGATAATAGTCCATTACTGACGTGACCCGTAGCATTCTATTTCATCTAACCATTCTTCAAATTTCATCCGTTCACCTAATCTTTTTGCTGTCCTTATATTCCCAATTTTCTCTGTACATACAAAAACGTTGTTCACCTTTTTCTGTTTTATATACAAACTGCATTGATAGAAGTTGTATCACCTTACCTTCGTTTACTCTATGAAAATACGGTTCTTTGTGAACTATATGATCTCCTATTTTTGGTTGCTTGCTACTCATTAGTGACCCATCTGTTTTCTGTCTAACATTATTCCGGGTTCGACATACTTTAATTCTAAACCCATAGAAGTTAGGAAATTTATTGCTCTTTTACGATGTTCAGGAAATTCTAATCTGTCTCGGAATACAGTTATTGTGCATCTTACGGGGACATTAATAATTTCATGCTTAAGCCACTCAGCCCATTCATCATCATGGTTTTCTTTAGAAAATGGCATACCACATGTTAATGATGATGTATGATCTCTAAAAGGAAGTTCATGGTCAACAAAACATCGATACAGTATAAATTCAGATATAGGAATTTGTTGCTTGTACATATCAAGGAAAAACGAATTTATATCGTGTTCCATAATATTTTTTGCTAAAGATGTTTTTACACCAAACGGTGTTCCCGGAAACCAAAAAATTGTGGGGTTGGGTTTATTAAATTTCCTACATGTGTTTTCAACAAAAGGACCAAAATATTCCATTGCTGGATGTTCGTAAGTCATTAGTTGATCACTACCTTCAAATGCTAAAGAAGATGAGTTTACCTTTTTAATAAAAATATTTTTGCTATCTAAAACTACATACCGTTCGGTATCGATAAATTTAGAAACTGCTAATTTGCAGTACTGTTGAGTAGTCCAACCTGAAACAGGAAGTCCATCTAAGACATGTCCTTTATCGGCTAAAAAAATATCAGGTTGATTTTCTCTTGTTAATAAAACTAATTTGTGTTTTTTGTATATAGGCGTTAATAAATCTCTCCACTCATCCTCACTAGTTGTGTTGCCAACTCTATCGTCTATGACAACATAATGGGTAATAGGATCAGTTATAAATTTTTCTATGCTATGTGCTTGCAGTAACATCAACCATTTGTCACCGGTATACGTTACTGTAACTAAGGAAGTGCTATTCGTATTGATGGACATGAACACCACCCTGGATTAAAAAAGTTAAACCGTCATTTGATCTGTAGTGTTCTTTGAAGTACAGTGTGTTAATACCTGATTGATATATTAGTTTAGCACAATCAATGCAAGGAGCATGTGTGCAAAACATTGTAGACCCCTCACTACTTTCTGTGCTTTGTGCTACTTTTGCAATGGCGTTAGTTTCTGCGTGGAGTACTTCGGGCTTTGTAACAAGTGATCCTTCTACTTCAGTTTCGCATACATTTTCCCAGCCAGTGGGCATGCCATTATACCCTGTTGCTAAAACTTTATTGCCCTTGACAATTACTGCGCCTACGTTCAAACGTTTGGCATAACTTAATTTTGCAGTCAAGTCTGCGATATTCATAAAGTAGTCGATAAACTTCTTTTTCATAACAAATTATATACAGGTAGTACGTAGGCTTCAGGATATAAAAACATCATTACTAAAGGAAAAACAAGCATAGCCAAAAATGCCGTTACAATTAAAAAGGTTTGAATTTTTTCTTTCATACTTGACGAGCACCTTCCTGTGAGTTAACTGTTTTATTAAGCATAACAAATAATGTTAGATACATTGCTGTTGCTGTAAATGTACTAGCATCAAACTCTAATGCGGCTATTGTAAATGGATTGCCATGTGATAAATTTGCTAAAATGTGGTATCCAAACATACTAATAAAGTACGCTTTTAACATTGTGGTTTTACTGGCAATATACGTTGCAAACAACATACTTATAAAATATCCTAATTGGGCAACATCTAATCCTACACTCAACAAATAATAACTTGCTAGTGCAATAATAGGTAGTCCATATTGAAATTCTTTTCTAATTGGCAACAATGGCATGATCAATGCCAGTGCTAAAAAGGGTTGAAAGTTTGGTATTAAATTTATCATGTTACTCCTCTTTTACAAATACTCCGTCGATCATTCGACCTTTTCTATCTTTAATATCATTGTATGCAACTTCTAAACAGTCGGTTAAACTAAAATTGTTACGTTCAGCAATGTTGATTAATACAACCATCATGTCACCAATGTCGTCTTTGATATCACGTTCTTTACAAATGTTGTCTGACAGTTCTCCTGCTTCTTGGATCAGTTTAGCAAATTGTGTTTTGTCATCTGAACCTTGAATAAGATTTCTATCGTAATGCCACTGCTTTACCATTTCGCATAGCACAAGTAGTCTTTCGCCTTCAACTGTCATTATTCCTCCAGTAAGTCTAAACGTTCACCCATTGGTTTGCCGCTCCATTCTTCATAGCCCGGCATTGCATCAATCTTTTTAGTGATGTTGTTGTCTGCCCATTTGTCAGCAAGTCTACCGTTAAGTTGAACCCAAAACTCCATGTCTTTACCTGTCTTTTCTACTATCTTTTTGTCAGTGTCAGCAAAAATTGCTTTCTCAGGACATTCAGGAATACAGACTCCGCAATCAATGCACTCGTCTGGATTAATAGTTAAAAAGTTTGGGCCTTCATAAAAACAATCAACCGGACAAACAATCACACAATCTGAATGTTTACAGTTGATACAGCCCTCAGTAACTACGTGTGTCAATATACTCTCCTAATATGTATATTTATTTTTATATTTCGTACCCAATTATATTTAATTGTCTGTTTGCTCTACCATTTCCCAAACGTTATCCGCTGTAAATCTAAAACTCGCTACAAAAGGATATTTGCTCCAAAGTTCTGGCTCAATCATACTTAACATGTAACACTTACCTGTATTATACAAATGATATATTTGTCCTACTTTAGGTACAAAGTTATATTTACTATTGTACACTAAATCGGTATACTTTGCAAGCATTACTAAACGATCATATTCTTCATTTAATTGCCTAAATTTTTCTTCAAAATAATTCCCAGCATTTACACCGCGTTCAGATTTAAATAACTCTGTGTCTGGTAGTGTAATCGCTGGCGCACTGCTAGTTATACCAAAGGGTAATAAATTAGGCTTTGAAGTGTCATCCAATTTTTTCTTCCCCTTGGCAACGTTTACGCTTATATATTTCTTTGTACATCTTAATTGATTCTTTACTTAAACAGGTAGCACAGTTGAAATCACCTTGCTCCAACCGTGCTATTAGTTCTTCGTAGGTTTTATAATCGTTATCGCTAATACCTCTACAACTACAAACTATCATCTTCTTCTTTAGAGTCGTAGCCCATGCTTTTAAGCCAGGCTAATTTTTCTTCTTCAGGTAATACATTAATATATACCTTCTGATATCCCCACCACCATTGCCCAAATTCGTCACATTTTGGCACCATCCACCATTGCAATGTGTGACGTTTATCTTTATCAGTCCCAGAGGGCTTCATAATACTTTCCGAACAATCGGAAACCGTTTGAAATACGTTTTTGTTCTGCTTTCATGCTTTTTTGATCATCAAAACGCATAAACACATCGTCTTTGTTTGCCTTACAATCAAAGGCATAAATCATTTCATCAATCACCCAATTCCAACGGTCAAACCAACTGCTGTCTGTGATTCCCATTTTAGGATCACCTGGTTCAACAGCATACTTGCTTTGTAATTCTTTGGGCACATCTTTGTCGTCTACATGAGGCGCGCCATGTGCCGATTCTTTGAGTTGAATCAACATAGGAAGAATAATAGGGGCAAGTGTATGATCCATGCTCCAGGTATCCCAAGGATCAATGCGTACCTTAATCTTTTGCCGACGATTATCAAACCATAAACGGTTGAAGATGTTATAGAAGTCTTGTATATGATCATCGATCCAATCCAAGCAGTTCTCAAAACGTGACTGCTCAGTAGGCCACTTTACAAAGCCATACTTTTTATTCATATAATTTTTGTATAGATTGCAATTTAGTCTGTTTGGATAATTGCCGATTTTAACTTTCATCTTTTTTGCCCCGCTTGAATACTTTGCCAACTGTAGTACTAGCAACTTTACTAACAGCATGGAAATAGGCTTCGCCCATTTTAATAGCAAACTCTGTTTGCTTTTCTCCGGGTAAGAATAATTCTTTAAATTCTTCAGGAGTTAGTTCGATTTCGACTTTCAAACATGTTACTCCTCTACTGGTAAAACTTTACCGTTGTTTAACCAAACATCGGTATCTCCGTCTTGTACAAATGCAACTTGTACTCCTTGCTCTTTTAAAGATATGCTTATATCTTTTAAAGTTTTTCCCTGCCCTAAAAATTTGCAGTTTTCAAAATCATACAAGTAAACTTGTCCTTCTGTTCTTTCAGTATAGCAATGTTTAAATACCTTGTCAACAACTGTTTTAACTCTTTCTTCCCGATCTATTTCGATCATAATTTTGTTGAAAAGTTTTTCGTTTTGATATGTGCACCAGGCTTTATGCAGGAACCAACCAAAATGAATGCTTACTGCAATAACTAGAAATAACTCAACTGTTATCATTAGATTCTCCTTTAAAGAACTTTATTATTTTTGTTAGTGTTGATTGTTGTGTAGGAACAATAGGTGGAACTTCAGCACTGTTTCTATTTACAAATTGTTTATAATTGTGTCTTAGTTGGCGCCGTCTGCGTTCACACGGCGAAATTGTTTTGCTCGTCATATAAGAATTTTTCATGGTGTATCCACTTACCGTTGTTTAAGAAACCCCACTCTCTTTTTTGTGGGCCTGAAAAAAATAGCGTAGTTGCGGGTTGTTCTTTTTCTAATTCTAACCAATGAAATTCTTCTGCACTACGTTTGATAATACTACCGGGACCGTGCCAACGTTTTGTTTCGTTGCCGTCTTTGTCAAACGTATGTTCCCAATAACCGCCTCTTAACACAACAGTGATAAATGGCCAAGGATGATCATGCATAAAAGGATCGTCACTTTTAACAATCTTATGCATCATTACGTTGAACGGGAAAGTTTGTCTATCTTTAAGAAATAGATAGTATCGATGCATATAATCTTGTCCCGTTCTTCGGTCTGGGATAAGTCGATACCTATCTAATCGATTCATTAACTTGTGAAACAAATGCATACAAATACCTAAAAGAAAAGCGGGCTATATTGCCGCCCGCCAGGGCTCAAGTCTTAATTAAGACTTTGTAGACGCCATAGCGCGGTAGCCTGCGGCTACTACAGCACGGCTAGGAGTACCCAAACGATACTTAGTAACACCTGTTCTAGTAGGGTTAGCGTAGATCGCATAACCACCACGTAGACGAAGGTCGCTTACTGTAGCGGTTGGGTTAGCAATGCCGAAACGTGCGGCAATTTGCTTTGCAGTAAGTTCTTCACCGTTCTTAAGAGCGGTAAGGAATCTTGCTGATTTAGATGCAACTGTCGTTGCGTTATTTACTACTGTCATAGTTTTTCCTCTTAGTTTAATCATTGTGTTTACAACACACAATGTATCACTATCTTACTAGCATCCAACCTAGAATGCAAGTTGTTTGGGCAAGCATAATGCTTGTTAGAAGCCCAAAACGTAGATAGTAATTCGTTATGATAGAACAATTATCTCTACCAATGTTCTTAGCAATAGCAATGTACCCATTGCATTTACTGTAATTACTGCTCGGTCTTTCCAAATAAGACCAACAATGAACCAGCCTGTTGTCCCTAATATAGAAAATACCAAATCAACTGAAATATTGGGATACAATTCTAATCCTGTACCCCTAGTTGACATGGCAATTAATATCAATATACTTGAAACCCATTTCAAATACCAGTCAACCGTGTATTTGGGTGTAGCAGATTTGAAGATCCGTTTTGAATTTTTAATCTCTGCCACTGTTACTTCTTTCCCCGATAATTGCGTGGGGATTTTATCATCGTCTTTAATCATCTGACACCTGTAAGTTTGTCAATCCTTCAATTTGAAATACCATATCAACACAACTTGAGTAACACCACGGACAAAAATTGACTTCGTTAGGACCAAACTCTCCCTCAACTCCGCCTTCTGCTTCCGTATAGATAGTACCGCATATTGTACAAGTATGCGAATCTTCTGGAAGCATTTCTTTGTCGGTCTTTCTCATTACTCTATAGTTCGATTTCCACTAGGTTGTGTTCACGGTCCAAATACTTGTGTTCAAGTTTTACTGGATCAAACCGTTCTTTAATCAAATCAAAGATTTTTTGCGGGTCACACGGACCACATGTATAAACATCGATTTGAATAAGTTTGGGATCGGGTTCTTCCCAAACATGAATAGCACAGTGACTGGTTTCAATAACTACTACACCTGTTGCACCTCGATTTCCTTCTTGGTCTACGTAACCTATATGCGGACCAGTAAGTATTTTCATGTCTAACAATGCTACGAGGTCAGTTAAGAATGTTGATACGTCTTCTGCTGATGTGGGGTATCGATTACATTCTGCTCTAACAATTAAATGTTTATGTTCTGGTACTACCACTTTTTCTCCTATGATTTACTCGTCTCTTAGTTTTAACTTTTCTAAACTAAGTTTGTCTTTCGCACTCATTACCCATGCACTGATTGCAAGGATTAAGATACCAGCAGTTTCAAATAAAATAAACTCTGGTTGTGTGCCCTTGGTAGTCAACACAATCATTCTAGTTAGTGCAGTAATTGCAATAATGATTGGTAGTGTGACTGGTATTCTATGGTCGTTATAAAACGCACCCACCATACCTAATATTTCTGCATAAATGAACAGCAAGAACAAATCTGCAAGTTCCATTTTACCACTAGTAGTAAACATTTCTACGATGTCGTAACCTGCCGCCCACACTGTACCGGCTACAATAAACAGTAGCAGTGCTTTTTCTAGGTGTAGAATAGTTCTATGTACACCTTTTTTAATTAAGTGGTTGTCAATCATCGGCGCATCCTTGCAATATCTTTTGCATGTTGGTCATCGATAACAGGCACAGCATTGCTCTTGTGCATAGTAGCAATACCCTTGATCAAAGTACCTGTGTATTTTTGTGGCTCTGTTTTGCGACAACTACCGTTGTCAATTTTAGACATTTCTAAACTAGGATACTTTTGTCTGTGATCGTCCATAGCAATCTCACGCCAAGTAGGTGTGCGTTGTAGAGGCTTAAAGTACTTGCGATCACGTGGATCAGGCTTTTTGACACGACCATAACAGTAGTCAATATACTCCTCTAGCGTGTCGTAACGCATATCATGCATGCCACGTTTTTTCATTTCTTTGTTGTGCTTGCGCCAGTTGTCCTGTAACTCAGCCATGCGAGCCTTAGTAATCTTAACTTTGCGTTTACGGGTACTGATTGTTGACAGACCCTGTGCTAAATGCATTGTCATCCTCTACTCCACTCCCAAGCACCTGCACCGATATAGCGAGACCGCTGATATCCACGCTTTTCCATTTCGGGGTCAATGTATCGATCATGCACATCAGTGCCTGCATATACCCAGTCTCGTTCAGTTTTGCCTGGGTTGTCTTTGAGCCATTTAGCACGACCATCTAACATAGCGTAATAAGAATCATACTTGTCATAGTCCATTATTATACATACTCCTTGATATGTTTGCAAGTATTTCGGAAAGTAAAACCTGGGCAGGTACAAGTGCCTGCATCAGGATCAATTTGGTAAGTATTGCCTTTAGAGCCTGTAATTGAGATAAGTTTGGACTTAACATCTGCAATAACAAATGCATTGTCTTTGACTTCTACAAACTTGCGACCTCTACGGTCAATGCGAGGTTGACTTTTGATATACTGAACATCACCTGTATGATGGGGTCGATAAGCAACAATTTTGTCACCATCTAACAAGTAAGTGTGATTACACTCAGTATCAGTATCCCATTGAGTAACTTCTTTAAGAATCTGCATCTAGCCTGTCTCTCAAATCTTCTAACAATTCTATTAAACGTTCCATAAGAGCCTTGTCTTTGGGTTCGTCTGTGTCTAAAGCAACCTTAATTTCGATTTTCATAGTGCTATTGTATACCCTCTGAGAGGCAATGTCAAGCCTGAAATTCCAAGAATTGCGCCGGATTGAAGTCTAAAACGTCCTTTCTGATGTCGGTTTTAGAGTAATAGTTCTTAAATGGCAAATGTTCGGGTTTGAGTTTACCAACTGAAGGCATTGGGTGATTGACTATTTTACTGTCAACTAGGGCGACAAGTTCAGTAACCGTTTTGTCCGCTTCTGGGTCGATCCACTCCCATTTCCATTTACCATTGATATCCAATCGCAAATGGTCCCATTCGTTTTTGATAAACTTTTCTAGGGCATCGATATCAGTTTTGTCCCCATAATACAAACATGCAAATTCTTGTCTACAGGCGCTATGTGCTACATAATCTTGCAATCGTTTGCCAGGAGTAGCACAGACGCCAAAACCCAAAATGTTGTTGTGCTTAGTTTGGATAATGTACAAGAATCGTTTCATATTAACTTACGGCTTTAATTTTATCTTTAATTGCAGTGGGCAAGTAATCATACAAATCTTTGCCTGACTCAGTATGAGACAACACTAGATCGGGTACTGGAAATTCTCCACCTAACTTGCGATAAATCTTTAAGATGATGTTTAATGCCGCAGTCTCATGCACACTCTTGGATGCCCCATAAACGTCTTTAGAATAAACCGCATACGCTTCCTGTGCAGTCTTTCTAAGTTCTTCAGGGTTAGTAAAGAATGTCTTAATGATAGCATTAAGATTGTCTAAAAATTCTGTATACTCTTTGGTATCAGTAGGAGTATTTGCTTTTTGATAAAGCAACCTGCTAATACCCATTTCGCCAGCATCTACAACTTCTGACTTCCAATACGTATCGTGGAACTTAGCAATAAATCGCAATACGTCTGGCTTCATTGTTTTGATGATAGCCATGTGAGTTAATGTACCTGGGATACCTGAATTAGTAGAATCGCTATTGGCAATTGGGAAGATGTTCTTATCTTCACATATCGTTTGCTTTTCAGCCGCTAATGAGTATTCTTGCTTTTGATTACCATCTAAACGATAACTCAATACACGCTGTTTGTGGTTATCATATTCATCAATTTTTTTCTTACCTACACCATTGATAAACGCAAAGTGTTCACGGGCAAAGGATCGATCTGCTGTCTCTACATAAAGAACATCTACTTCCATGTCTTCCCATTCGCTTTCGTCTATTTCATCAATCAAGCCTGCTTGTGCAAGTTTGGCTAGCGAAATGATAGTGTGCTGTCCATCAGTACAATGATAGATGTCTTCCCCCGGTTCCTTAACAGCAAAACAAGGATTGACTCGTCTAGGGTCAAATCCTTGTACGATATGCATAACGTGAATCTTGTCTAGTTCACGTTGAATATCCTCGTCAATAAGGATATGTTTGAGTTTGACCTTTGCGTGTTTGGGTAACTCAGACATTGAAAAAGTAGTGCCATTTTTATAGTAGTCTTCGATTGCATCATGCAATCCTTGATTACTTTTATGATTGGCTTCTTCTAAACGTTGGGCTACAGTTTTAACATAAAACTCACCTGAAGTCCTGGACAGTTGGTTAACAACTGTGCGTTTAGACTTATACTTACTTGGTTCCCATGTTAACGGAAACGTAGATTTAGATTTGGCCATTACTTAACTCCTTTCTTACGATATACATAATGTTACACTATAAGTAACAATTTGTCAACCCTGCTGGCTGTCCAAAATCTCACGTGCGGTTCGTTTAGAAAAGTACCTGCGAATTGCATAAGTTCGGGTATAGGCAACAAACGTCATTACAGCAGTCGTGGCCACTGCAATCTGAAACGCATCGTTCCATTTAAGAACGTCAATCCATAGATACAACAACGAAAAGTTGAGTGGGAAGTTAACCATAAGACCAGTAGCAACAGAGATAGCAGTCTCTTTGTGAATTTGCCTTACTTCCTTACTCATTTTTTTGCGGTTATTATCATCCATTCAAGGACTTCCTCTGATGATAATCTGCCGATAACATCATCATGTTCATCAATCCTAACAAACTCGCCGTCAGGGTTAAAGATAGCAATTTCTGCATCCTTCGATTGAAAAATGTTTAACTTTTTTGGGGCGTCATAAGGCAAGTCCCGGTTCTCACAATAACTGCCGGGACCAAACTGTACAGAAATAGTGTACCCATTGTCAAAGGTCATTTGAAAACCTTTACTGTCAGTAATCTTAAACACTAACAGTCCTCTCCGTCAAAGAACTCATCCATGTTGTTGCGGTTTTTCCAATTGTTAAACATTCGCTGTGGGATACCCAACTTGAATGCCCACATCAGATCCATTACAATCATGCCTGCAACAAACGAAACAATATAACCTAACATTAGCATACCTCCAACATGTTAGCAGGAACTCTCCAAACACCATTACTAGTGTCTACATGAATGTACTTGGGATTGATCTTTTTGACATTCCCAATTACAGTTTTACCATCACGGCTACTAACAAACCTAACTTGAATACCAAGACTAAGTTGATTTTTGGTCTCTTTAGTCAATTGATTTCTACGAAATTTGATCGCCTGAACAACAGAATTCAATTGATCATTTGTGAGGTCACCAAACATGATAGAATGGGTGATCTCGTTAATAGTAGCATGGGTCATTATGCCGCCTCCTTTTCTAAAAAACTTAACAATTGAGTAAACCCTACACCGTCAACCATGTAGTAAGTGCCCAGTTCGTTATCACGGATAACGTCACCAACACTTACAGAATGCATACGATCCAAACGCTCAATAGATTCTTCAGGACCCATGTTACCAATGTGAAACACACCGTCCAAATCAGAAGCATCTATGTTGCAAACAGGATTGTAGTACTCACTCATCCAAGACTTAAAGCCGTCACTTCCACCAGAAAAACTAACGTTTAATTGGATTTCAACTTCGGGGAATTGCTTCATTGCGTCAGTCCAGCCCACGCTGTTAACTGCATCGCCTGCTTCGTCTGACAATCTGAATTGAAGTACCGTATATCGCATATGTGTCTCTCTGTGTTTTTTGACTTTACATATACTATTATACGGATTTTTGGGCAAATGTCAAGCCTTTTTGCCAATATTTTTCAACTTTTTCGCCATTGGAAATCAACAACTTAGTGAGGATTTGGGGAAAATTAGTCGTTTTGAGAGTGATGTTTGATGAATTTTTCGATAAATTTCCTAACTTCTCTGCTGGCCGAGGTATCGTCTCTTTCACATAATCGTATGAATTCTTTCTTTACCTCTTTATTGATCTTAATTAGAAGTTGGTCATTCTTTTCTTTCTTGGACATTTCTGTTTTCCCATAAAAAATTATATACTACTATTTATATAATAAATATATAGTAAATATATTAAACGTATATACGTTTAATGTCAACAACATTTGGAGAAATATTATGAAAGCATTACTTACTGCATTGGCGTTAGGGGTGTCATTGACTGCACAAGCAGACGTAACACTTCCCACAAAAGCCATTGACACGTTTGCAATTACCATGTCAAGCAAATTAGTGTTAGCAAGTAATCAAGGTTCATATATTGCACCTTTTAGTAATTGTTCTATTCAGTCTATCGCTCAAATGAAAGATCCTAATATCTTTTTTGCTCGTAACAGAGTAAGACCTAACACTGCTGTAACCATTTATGACAGAACAGATAGAAGTCATGCCGTTAGATGTACCATTGAAAAAGTAGAACATTACGAACAAAATTACTTAGCATTGAGGTAAATATGAAAAAATTTTTTAAAAAACTAGATAAACAACTAAAGTCTGGAAGAATAGACAAGGTTATTAACCTAGTGTTATCTTAGTATAAAAAGGACTTCGGTCCTTTTTTTTTGGACTGTATTTTTTAACATAAATATTATAGTAATCTATAGTAGATTACAGACATACACATACACACAAGGAGGATATTATGTCAAAATCAGGATTTGAGATCAGAGCCGATCTCCTAAGTCAAGCCCAAGGCATGCTAGCCGAAAATCACAACAATCAAGTGATGGCAATTCAATATAACAATGAGGTACTGGATCAGAAAACCCCATTACCTATCAATAACATTACAACGTCTGATGTAATCAAAACAGCCAAAGAACTCTATGAATTCGTAAACGAAAAACAATAGAGGGGAAGGGGGACCAGAAAGGGACTTCGGTCCCTTTCTTTTTATCTGTTTTGGGCGGGCCAATTGCTTAAAGCAATATAGTATTTAGTAGTCAACGCTCCAGCTGGTTGCAAAAAACATTCGTTGATATGTAGGTTGATCGTGTAATATCGAATTAGTCCAATGTTCTTCATCTCTACTATAGATAACTAATCTATTAGGATATACTTTAGTTTCGGTTCCGTTAACACATAACTCTCCCCCATAATGATCTTCCCATATAGTATGAGTGTATATAAACGCACTATAGGATCTCGTATGATGTTTATTGTTAACTGTGCCGTCAAAATGCTTACCCACACGTTGACTATTGTTCATATACTGAAACCAACTTGCATAATGTTGTTGGGCAGTACTTTTGGTTACGTTTTTTAAACACTCTTTTATTTGAGCAATAATAGGTGAAAGTATAATTAAATCATGTTTATCAACTTTGTATCTAAAGAAGGCTGTACCTGCTCTGATAGTATGTGTTAGGTCACCAAATTTACCATTTTGATTTTCATTTTCAACAACATGAATTTTTTTACTGAGCATGTATTGATTTAAGTCAGTAAAGGTTTTGGCATCTAAAAAATTATCGAAATGAGTTATCATGCAAATTTTGTAGGACGAACAGATTGTACTTGTTTACGATTGTAATAAAAATTATCAATGAATATTTTTTGTCGTACTTTGATCGCACTAGGTGGAACTATACCTGCATACTTATATGAATGAGATACACCTATTACATTAGACGGTAGCAACTCATCCGGTTTGAATTTATTTGGGTCAAGATCGGACACATTAATTTCAAGTAGTACTCCCGTGTTACCTAACTTTTTAACTAGTTCTTTATCAATAATGTCACTTTCTGGTTCCAACATTTCTGCGGCTGTTCTTGGACTAGTGGTTAAATAAACAACACCGCGTTCACTATTAGGATATAACTTATTCTCAACGTTCGGGAGTAAGCCAGACTTTAGTATGCTAGGTAAAAATTCTTTGTATGTTGCGTGAAATAAGTTTCGTTTGGGAGGCAAGGGAGGGATTTTTTTAGAATCCCTCCAGTCTTTAACTTTATTTAAAAACTCTTTTGCTCTCATGCATAATATTTATGCACGGTTCTTAATGATTTCATCTGCTAAACCATAGTCTAATGCTTGTTTAGCACTCATAAAATTATCTCGTTCCATGTCTTTAGCAATTTCGTCAAACTGTTTGCCTTTGGAGTTATGATCAACATAGATTTCTGTCAAATACTTTTTCATTTCTAAAATTTCTTTAACTTGAATTTCCATGTCCGTTGCTTGACCTCTTGCACCACCTGATGGCTGATGAATCATGTGTCGAGTATGAGGCAGGATCTTACGTTTTCCGGTTGCGCCTGCTTGTGCCAACAAACTTCCCATAGAACATGCTTGACCCATAGCAATAGTTACTACATCGGGTTTGATAAACTGCATAGTATCGTAGATAGCCATGCCAGCAGTCACACTACCGCCCGGCGAGTTAATATAAAGTGAGATATCTGCATCACTGTTTTCGCTTTCTAAGTATAGCAACTGTGCTACGATAAGATTAGCCATTTGATCGTGTACTTCTCCTTCTAAAAGGATAACACGATCA
>Ga0208543_1000244_pt1 | contig 19312 bp, 18 predicted proteins | sample DEB08_DNA_14_FD_185497 | JGI IMG/M metagenome (GOLD analysis project Ga0208543, IMG submission 185497) | Aqueous microbial communities from the Delaware River and Bay under freshwater to marine salinity gradient to study organic matter... | ecosystem: Environmental > Aquatic > Marine > Coastal ...
AGATTGAGATTAGCATGTTTTTCTAAGCCGCCCGCCATAGCGATCGACACCTCAAAGTTTCAGCCAGTTTGCGATTCGAGTGCATCAAGCTCGCTGCGCAACTGCTCAAGTACTAGGGCAAAATTGGCCCCATAATTGGCACTCGATGCATTGCCCGCATCACCACCACCGGGATATTCCCAATCAAAATCCACAACACTGATGAACTCATAGGTTGTGAAAATATCCACCACATCACTCGTGAACTGATCACGGCCTGCTTGCGTTGCAAAGGCCGTGCTGAACTCATCTGAGAGCGTCCATCCACCAAGGGCAAAACCAAGCTAAACATTGGGGTTGAGCTCCTTGAAACGGCTCAGTTGCTCGAAATTACCGGCATCTTGAGGTCCAGCATCATTCCAACCAACGGGAACACTGGTAACTGTGACAGATTCAGCCGTTTCAGTAATCGTGTAGCGATCTGAGTTATAAACAGCGATCAGGACTGGATCAACGGCCTGATACTCAGCTGTTGTGAAGGTTCGAGTTACTTGATCAGCAGCATCAAAGAGATTCTCCTATGCTGCATAAGTATCAAACAGCTGAACAGAGCCATCGGCTTTGACATCAAAGAAGCTGTAGTTGAGATGGGGCATTGCTTGCCCATTCACAGCAGACAGATTGATATCGCGCTCATACACACCCCATTCCTCGAAATAGGTGACGATTCGCATGTCACCCTCCCCATCCGAAGCCCAATCAACGGTAACGGAAAAAGTGCTTGCTCCCTCAACATCATTGAGGCCTCTGCCTGTGGATCCACTGAGTCGTTCGATTGGTTCGAGACAATGGGTTCAACAATGGCGATGGATTCAATTTCCGCTGTATCAGAGAGTGCTGATTCGGTGATCTGAGCTAGAGGATCCGTCTGCTCCAAAGTGGTCACTGAACGATCCGAAACCACAACATCAACAAAATCAAACACTTGAGCTGGGTCTGTTGCATCACCTGCAGCTTGGTAATAGGACACCTGCGAGGCACCTAGAGCCAATGGAGCAGACCACGCTTTCGGAGAAAGTGAGACTTCGTAGTGACCATCGCTCCGCAGTGAAGACTCCACATCAAAGTTGCTCACCGAGGTGAGAGGTACATCGATCACAAGGGCAACATTCCAGTCGGTACCGGCAGAGACATCTACGAGATTAGTCACGCTGATTTCTCCCGCGAAGACACCAGACCAACCTCCATTGATGGTGGCTGAGACGGAAAGGCCCTGCGCATCTGCCATCAGCACCGATGCCTCAACATCAGACAGTGTTTCAACAACAGGCGGTGCTTAAATAACAGACAACAAAGATGTGTCGCTGTTTTCTGGTGGAACAGGTGCAACAACTCCGGCACCAGACCCATTAACAAAGAACAGCGCATTGGTGAGGTCACCCGTTGCCGGCAATCCCACGCTGTTGGCATTGAAAGCGAGGACAACATAACCACCAGCCGGAATCTCAAGCCCCCATGCTGGAGGAGTGATCATCACCTGATAGGTACCGCCACCAAGATCAGTCACGGAGGATTCCGCCGACCAACTCTCAAAGCCAGATTGATTGGTCAAAAAACTGAACGACCAATCGCTCTGCGCTACAGCAGACGTATTCGAGAGCGTGAGAGTTCCACCCATTCCACCCGAATAAAGCTGGCCAGCAACCGAGGCCTGCAAATCACCCGAACTCGATGGCAGCGAACCCTTGCCATCAGCCGACATGCCATTGGCGGACATCGAATGGTTGTGCACACTGTGGGCTTGCATGGAGTGGGAAGATTCCATCGCTATCAACGTGGAATCAGGATTCACCATCAGACCAGCACGCACCTGATCGCCATCTGTGGAAGCACCACTCGGAGCCTGAGGTGTGAGCAGACCTGCTCGGCTGACCAAGGACACCTCTTCAGCAGTAAAGCCAAAGGAAACCTCGAGGTTGTCCTCCATCACCTAATCGTGATGAAACTCGAGATTGGCACCAATAAAATCACTGCTTTGAACTCCTGTTAATAGAACACTGTGATTCGTGGGCTCAAACTGAATCAACAAGCCCTGATCGGTGTCGGCAACCGAAAGTCGTTCATGGGTAGCTGTGTATAGAAAATTCAGCTTTTGAGTTTGAGGATCAAAGCCATTAATCACCTCTTAGACACCAAAATGATGGGAGCGCACATACACAGTGCTTGAATCCCATGGACCAATATTTTGCTCCCAAGACAGCACCGCCCCAATATCTTGACGAAGATGTTCATTACAAACAACACCAAGGTTATCCAAACTGAGATCATTCCAGCTCAAACCCTGAAGCGTTTGCACTTGATCACCCCAGAGATTCACAATTCCTGCTGTGCCATCAGGCAACGCAACAAGAATTAAGCCATGAACAGAAATCTCTCCAAAATCAAGGCGATCTATTGTGGGCTTCAAACCGGTGATATCAGATCCTGCAGGGTTGACTTGATAGGTCCAACCACAAGAAAAACATTAGTCATCATTTTTTACGAAAAGACGGGATGAAAACAAAATCAAAGCTAAAAAGCTCTAGAAATTTGACTATTCCATGAAAAAGCTTTCTTACTTAAAACACTAAGTACCGTATCAAACGAATCCATTCGACAACGAGTCCCAGAAGCACTTACAAAGAGGAAAGACTACACGTCATCAATCAAGACTTGCGATCATAAATCACGTTTAACTTTTTGAATCATGGCAAACAAACCGACACGAAACATGGCTGAAAACCAATCAAGCATGACCAATTACAACTAGACAGAAAACTCTAAAGAAGAACCTTCTTCTGCCAAATCAATACTAAATAATCGCCAAGAAACAATACCCATCAAACAAGCTAAACTGAAAGCGATCGAAGCTCTGAATCGAACACAATCCAGAGAAGCAATATATGCCAGAAAGTAAAACCATTCCGAACAGTGAATCAATGAGTCAACAGCAAAGCAAGCTGACCAGAGAACCAATACAAATTAAATAAAATTAATAGCTAGAACGGTCAAGCAAGACAAGACAGAACAAACAAAATATCATCCTCAAAACCATTGGCCGGAAATCGCACCAAAAATACCCTTTAAAATACTGCCTAACCAATCAAATCAAAATTAAACAATAATAAATAAAGAGTTTAAATTTTTTTAAAAATAACAGATTAAGGAATCTAACTTAAACAAAGAACATGCAAACATGAATAGCAGGTCAAAAAAGCAACATGAATCCGCACGGCTCAATACAATACGACCAGCCAAGTATTATTCACTTTCTATCATCCCTAATTTAGTCATGATGGCCTCAAGATTCTCGCGCAATACCTTGTTTAATTTAGTGAGCCTCGAAATTGATTCGTCCTGCCTAGAGGCATACTCCCTCAACCTCATCACTTCTAAATCTCTATTCTTATCTAGCAATTCATCCGCCTTCTTGGCTTCTTTTAGGGTTTCAATTTGATCTATTAGTAGGGCTATGGATTCATTTGCTGATTCACTATTCAAAGCCACAGAACCAGTCTCAATCGACGAAAGCAAAGCATTAAGCTGAATTTGAAGATCATCAATTCGCTGATCACGCATCAAAACATCACCGTTGAGTTTTTCAATATTTTCTTCCAAATCAGAGAGGTAATCATTAAAATGCGAGTTATTACTATCAGAAGACAACTCAGTTGAATTGGCTGGCATGCTTACTTTTCCTAATGGAAAAGAAAATCCAATTCTGCCTGCTATCGATGGCGAATTCCCATACTCATAATCGATAGAAGGTGTGTAAGCTACAGCCCCATTTAGATGGAATCTATTAACAACTCTCCAAGCGCAACCCGCAGAAAAAGCGTATTGATATCCATAACCACCAGTACCAACACCACACCTGACAGGCTCATCAGGTGACATTGAAACTTCAGGGATTGCCGACATGGCGGAAGCAATTGCACCAGCTGATTGAACAGCAATACCCAAATTCCTAGAAGCAGACTCTAATTTAGGAAGAGTTTTATTTAAAGCAGTGTCCACTTGATTATACGAAAAGGGGGACCTCAACAAAGTTCCATCTTGCTTTGAAAAAAGAATATCCTTACCGCTACCAGATAGTCCAGGAATAGTGACTTCAGTTTTAGGATTTCCTAATACAACTTGGTTATTGCGTGTCGTTTTAGAATTAGCGCCAATTGCTACTGAATTGTAATTAACAGCTGAGGCTCCTGCTCCCAATGCTATTGACCGAGAAGCAGTAGCTGAAGCCCCTAAACCTATAGCCGTAGAAGCAACCCCTGAAGCGGTTGAATAAGAACCAATTGCAGAAGAATAGGTACCAGTCGAACTTGCTCTTTCTCCAACCGCAAGGGATCCTTCTCCAATTGCCTCACTATTAGTTCCTAAAGCAATACTACTAACTCCAGAGGCAAAAGAGCCAGCACCCAATGCCGTCACATCTGTACCAGTTGCAACAGCTTCAGTACCAATAGCAAGTGAATTAGTTTCAAAACCCTCTGCAATTGCTCCAGCACCAATTGCAGTCACATTCACTCCATTAGCGACTGCACCAGTACCGAAAGCCTGCGCATTGGTTCCATTGGCAGTCGCTTCTGCTCCATAGGCCGAGACATTCACCCCATTGCCATTCGCTCGGGTTCCAAACGACTGCACATTCGTTCCATTGGCAGTCGCTTCTGCTCCATAGGCCGAGACATTCACCCCATTGCCATTCGCTCGGGTTCCAAACGACTGCACATTCGTTCCATTGGCAGTCGCTCGGGTTCCAAGAGCAATTGTTCCGTCGCCACTAGCGGATGAATCACTACCTAAAGCAAGTGATCCCGTTCCATTGGCAGAAACATTGCTGCCCAAAGCAACAGCATTAATGCCGTTTGCATCAGCATTAATTCCGTAAGAAACAGCACCCGTCTGATTTGAAGAACTGTCATTACCCACTGCAAGACTGCCCGCAGAAGCATTGGCATTTAAATCTGCAGTGCCATTACCCGTGGCACATGATTGACCTGTAAATTTATCACCCTGAGAACCATTAAAAGGTGCTGTATCCAAAACAAAGTCATCTGCTTTTGCATTAGTGATAGTTACAGCAGAACCGCTAAAGCCTGAAACGGTACCTGCAGTATCAATGGATCCAAATGTAGTAATAGTTCCAGCTCCTACACAAAACACGGCGCAATCAACGTTTCCACCACCAAATACTGAGCCACCAGGGCCAGTCGAGGCGAAAGAGGCGGCCGAAGTTAGTCGAAGGTTAGTAACATTGAAGGCATCTACACTTAAATCATTAGTAACAGATATCTTGCCAGTACCGCATATGCCAATTGTTTGAGAGATCCCTGGCATTGCACCTATAGCAAGCGCAGCAAACAAGGAATACGTTATTTTGAACTTCATAATTACATTTTAAGAAACACATAATAGGCACCTAGAAAGATCTTGCAACAAGTCTCATGAGTCCCAATTATCCGAAGGCATAACTCGATGACTAAATCACTATTGATCTACCAACACACGAGATCAGAACCTGCCATTGAACAAGTTTGCCATCACTAATGAGCTAAACCTGATAAGTACGCAAGGACAACGCTTGTTGACCTTTACGAACCAGCAATGCAAAGCTGATCCTCAATTTAGATCATTAGATTGATTCAAGCAGGCCCCTTTTGCCCAAGTGAACCTGCCGCTGGCTGTAGCGAAAGTACCCGATGCCTGGGCACCCGTACCGCTGGCGTTGGCATTGGCTAAATCGCCCGATACCTGGGCGCCGGTACCGACGGCGATGGCTTATAACCAGATCCTTGGGAGTAATCGCCGCTGGAGGTGGCGGAATTCCCAATCACAAAGGCTTGCGATAAGGCATCGTAAGTACCCGGAATTTTGTGATACCAGACTTCGCGAGCTGCGGCTCGAGGGCTTCGCCAACAAGCACACCGATCGCGCCCATCTGGCCAATCACCGCCCAGCTGGCAAACAGCGTTTAAGCGGACCGGCTCCAGCATTTATTACGACCTGATTTTCGCTTAATACCATCCCGACGAAATCCACCTGCTTTGAGGACAGAGCCGAGAAGGAATAGCATCGTGGTGAACTTTTAATAACCAATTACATTGCCGATTTTTTTGAGAAGCGACACAAAAGCGCGTGAGTCTCACTGGTACCTGCATGATTTGAATCATTTACAAAACCTCCATCCCAAAGCTTCCTAGGCAAGGCAATCTTATGCACTTCATCAAGCCAAACCTTGTCTCAAATCGAGATCCAGCCTTGATGAGCTTTCCACACAAAAAGCCGATACATTCATTCGATCATTGATTCAAAGCGATGAGCGCTGTTTTCTTTATGCCTGGCGCAGTGCTCAGCGTTCCTGCACAGCGTTGGTGCTTAGCACCGATTCCCAAAACAAGCTCCACGTTGCTGAAGCGGGTTGCAGTGATTGCTGCTGGCCGAGAACCCTTTGAAGGTGCAGCGATTGGTGAAACGCGTCCGGCCCTTGCCATCCACCGGGCCGAGTTGCATGGCTTACCCGCCTTCACTGACCTTTCTAATGAGGAGCAGAAAAAGCTTCTGGAGGATCCTCACGCCCTAAGGCTGGCCGTGACCCGTCATCCAGGAGAGCGCTTGCTTTCGTTTTGGCACGACAAGCTGCATCTGGCCGATCCCGCTTACGCGCCCTTGAATGCATCGGTACAAGCCAGTTGCAGCAACAATCCATCAGAGCCTTGCCGCTTTCATGATTTTCTCGCCTACCTCAGCGAGCATTGGGAGTTTCTAAAAAGCGATGGCCACCTAAGGCCCCAAGCGGAGTGGCTTGGTGATGGAAGCTTCTTTAATCAATGGCTCGACCGTGATCAACTGATCAAGCAGTTGCCGCCCCTACTCGAACCACTGCTCCCAGCAGATCGCCTGCAGCGCATTCGCAAAGAACTACAGGCTTACGACAAGAGCTACCGCCAACGCTTGGGGAAGCGTTGGGACGATGCTTTTGGGAAGGAGGGTTTATCCCTGCTTGAACGACTGTATTCAGAAGATCTCAAGGCCTACAAATACGCCATACCCCGCCGCCGCAGCGACAAGGTGCGCCCCCTGGCCGCAGCCGATGCAGATGCCCTTGTTGATCCACTCCAACAACTCCGTGATCGCCACCTGCAGATTTCTGGGCTGCAGCAACAACTGCTGGATCTCCAGCAACAGTTAGCTCTCGCTCAGCAGCAGCTACAGCAGCCTCCCTTGCACGCACTCCAGCCACCCAGCGGGCAGTGGCCCAACCACAACTCTCCAGAAGCAGGCCTTGCTCATCTTTATGAGGCGCTGAGTCAAAACCGGCCCCAAGAAATCCTCGATCAAAGCGCCTCTCTGCAAGGCCATCCCCACGCCGGTGAGATCGCTTATTTGGAAGGGCTTGCCCATGGCCTGCTCAATCAACACGAATTGGCGTTGCGCTCCTATGAAGTTGCCCAAAGCCAAGGTTTTCTCACCCCCTATGTGTTGTTTAACAGTGGTAATGCCTGCCGTGCCCTAGGCAATAAAGACGAAAGCCTACGTCTCTACAACGAAGCGATTGCCCTCTTCCCTGGTTTTGGAGAAGCGAGGCAAAATCGGGCACTGGCCCTGATCGATTCAGGCGATCCCCAGGCTGCTGAACGGGAGTTGCGCTTGCTGCTGCGCGATCAACCCAACTTTACCCAAGCCGCCTTTTCTCTTGGCAATTTGCTGCGGGATCACAAGCGTGACCCCGAGGCGATCGAAGCGTTTCGGCTTTGCCTGGAGCATGCACCGGCCTATCCCGATGCCTGGAACAACATGGGCTTGGCCTACGGCAATCTCAAGCAATTGGAGCCGGCCATGGCCAGCTACCGCCAGGCCCTCTCCATTGCTGCCGATTTCAAGCCATCACGCCAAAACCTCGCCCAAGCGCTGATTCAAGAGAAACGCCACAGCGATGCCCTGGAGCAATTCAGGCTATTTGGTGCCATCAACGGACTCTCCGCCTTTGAGCAGGTGGTGGGGCTGCAGGGGGAGATCGCTTGCCTTACGGAGCTGGATCGCTACGACGACGGGCTCTCTGCAGCTGATCAATGCCACAGCGATCGGCGCGTGCAATTGATGGCACGCCTGCATGTGCTTCCAGTGCTTTACACCACCAATGAACAGGTTGCCTCAGTGCGTCAGCGCTGGGCGGATGATTGCGCTGAGCTCTACGGGCTTCTGGACGGAATCACCCAGGAGGATCCTGCCTGGGAAACCCTGTATGCCCATGCCTGGTTGCTCACCAACTTCTATCTGGCCTATCAGATGGAAGATGACCGGCACCTGCAGGAGCTCTATGCCGGCATCCTCGACCGAATCCTGCGCCCCAGGCTGGGAGCCTTCATGCAACCTTTGTCCCAACGCAACCCCGCCGACAACTCACCCCTACGCGTGGGTGTGATCTCCCCCCATTTGATCAACCACAACGGCTCGATCTGGGCCCTCGGTTGGCTGGAAGGGATTGCCGGAAATCCTGGCTACCAGATCTTCACGTACAACACCTCCGATGGGGAAGACAGCGGCAGCGAGCGTTTTGCCGTCTTGGGCACCTACCGCCACCTGCCACTGCGGGCCGAAAACCCCGAGGCGATGCTGCAACAAATCCTGGATGATCAGCTCGATCTGTTGATCTTTACCGATATCGGCATGCACCCCTCGAGCAAGGTCACCTCAGTGCTGCAACTCGCGCCCGTGCAAGGCCAGGGCTGGGGCCACCCGATTACTAGTGGTTCGCGCACTATCCACTACTACCTCTCAGGTGAGGGCATGGAACCAAAGGGCAATGAAGCGCACTACAGCGAAACCCTGTATCGCCTACCTAAAACAGGCTTGAACTACGAAATTCCAGCTGCCATCCACGACGGCCAGCTCCTCTACAACAAGTACGACCTGCCCCGCGATCGGCCGATCCTCAATTCACTGCAAAGCACCTTCAAATACCTGCCGCGCAACGACTGGACCTTTGCCGAGATCGCCGCCCGCCACCCCGAGGCGTTCATCGTGCTGGTGGGCCACATGGGCAGTGGTGGCATCGCCGAGCGCTTGCTTGAGCGGATGCGGCCCCATTTCAAAGCGCGCGACCTAGAGATCGAGCAGCATCTGCGCATCCTGCCCCGCCTCGACTACGGCGACTTCATGGGCCTGTTTGCGATCAGCCACCACACCATCGACACGATCGATTGGAACGGAGGCAACAGCTCCTTGCAATCGTTCTCGCTCGATTGCCCTGTGGTGACCTTGCCCACAACCTTCATGCGCGGCCGCCACACCGTGGCGATGCTCGAAGTGCTCGAGCTCCCTGAGCTCATCGCCAGCAACGCCGACGATTACATCGCCATCTCCTGCAAACTGCTCGAGGATCCGGCCTTTTATCAAGCGATGAAAGAAGCGATCCAAGAGCGCAAGCAGCGCCTTTTCCTCGACAAGGGCGTGGCTCAGGCCTTTCAAATTGCGGTTGAAACCATCTGCAGGCAGCCCCCACGCGTGGGCCAACAACCCAGGGAAATTCTGCCGCTGACCCAGCGGCTAACCCAGGCCGCCTGATGGAAACCTTGCAACCCACCTCTTTACAGCTCAAGCCAGAAGATCCAATCCCAGGCGTGCGCGTGCAAAGCGCAGAAGACTGGGTTCTGATTCAGCTGCGCTTGCGCCAAGGCGAAACCCTTACGCCCCTGCTGCCTTTAGGCGCCGATGCTGGCTTCGTGTGGATTCCTAAAAATGGCTGCTCATCTCTCAAACGCGCCTGGCTGCAACTAGAGGGGGTAGCACCTGATGAGATCCACTCTGAGATTCATGCGTCAGTGCTACCTAGTACCCAATGGCTGAGGCCCGATCAGCTCAGCGCCCTCGCACAGCATCGCAACATGGTGGCGATCTGGCGCGATCCGATTGATCGCTATGTGTCGGCTTGCCGCAGCCACTTAATAGAATTCATCAACGGATGCATCCATGCCAAGCTCCAGGCCAATAGCCAAGGCAACTCACAGGCCTATGAACAAGCGCTTACCTTCCACCAACAGCTGTATGCCGACAACAGCTGTATGCCGAGCAAGCGGTGCGCAGCTTTGACGACAACATTGATCCTGTAGAGGCCATGAATGCCGTAGCGCTGCAGCTACCGGCATGGATTCAGTGCCACATCGATTGGAGCCACCACAGGATTCCCCAAGTGAGCTACCTCGGCGGTGATCCCAGGCCCTACGCCACTGTTTTGGACATGGAGCAGATCGATTGGCTGCTGCAGCAATGGGGCCAATCCGCTGGTATTCAGCTCGATACCACCCCGCAGCATGTGTCCCAAGATCTAGAGCAAGCCGATCCCTGGAGGCGTCTGCAGAGGGATCAACTCAGCACAGAAGCCATTGCTGCATTGCATCGCTTTTATGCCGCCGATTGGACCTTTCTGGAATTAGCCCAGCAGCTGCTGGGCGTTGTGGCAGAAGCGGCGCCTCATGGGGCTCAACCATGACAATTCCCACACCCAACTTCCCCCCCCTGATGCGGGATCGTCCGGAAGCGGAACGCCAACAATGGGCCCATTGGGTGCTGGGCAGCCACAGCGATCAGTTCTTGCCAGAGATGCTGGCTGCTGTTCAGCAGCTGGAACAACACGATCCGATCGCCGCGGGGGCTCCAATCCTGGATCCAGGGGCCAGCGGCGAAGATCTGCTGGTGATTGCCTGTGAACGCGGCAAGCACTGCGTGGTGTTGGATCAACCCTTGCCCTGCCGGGTGGTGCTCTTTGATTGGACGGGTGAAGGCCTCAAAGCGGGCAGCAACCCCCACGGGTTTGAGGTGCTCAGTGTGGCCACTGAATGCAAAGGCCATCTGATGGAAGAAGCCTGGCTCCAGCTCCCTCCTCCTGGGCCTGGTCATTACATGGGCTTCATTGATGACGACGTCTTGCTGCGCAGCAGTGACATCCAAACCTTATTGGCCACAGCACGCATTTACAACCTCAGTGCCTCCCAGCCGGCGGTGAGCTTTAGCAGCAGCCTTTGCAAGGAATACGGCTGGTTACGCCAAAGGGTGGGCAGCAGCCTGCACAGGGTGCCGATTATTGAAATCATGGCTCCTTTTTTGCGTCGTGATTTGCTCGATGCCTCCATGCCGTTTCTCCAAGGCATACGCAGTGGCTATGGCCTCGATCGATTCGCGATACCTCTCTGCGCCGCTCACCTCAATATTTGGAGATTTGCTGCCATCGATTGCACCCCTCTCACCCACGTCCGCGCCTTTAGCTCCCTAGAAAAGCGTTTCTCCAATGGCTTGCTCAGCAAGGAAGAGGAGCTCCTAATTAGACAACGGTTGATGCTCGCGATGGGCTGTTCCGTCGATACTGATGTATTTCAGCGACTAGAGGCAGCATTGGCGTGACAATGGAATCCTCAGTTCCCAGTGATTTTTCTGCAGCTGCTGAAGCATCTGGCAGCGATAAATTTCATCATCATGGCTACCACCGTTTTTATCCGTATTATCTCGACCGCTTTCGCCATTCCCAAGGAAATCTAGTAGAGATTGGCATTGACGAAGGAAAAAGCCTGCAACTGTGGCATCAATACTTTCCCCATGCTTTTATCCATGGCATTGACATCAACATGCAGGCTAAAGGAAATCGCTATCTCATTCATCAATGCGATCAAAGCAATGCCAAGCAATTGCAATTGCTTGGCAACAAAATAGGAAAAGCCTTTGCCGTGATCGATGACGGGTCTCACATTCCTGAGCACCAACTCCTCACATTTAACTGTTTCTTTGATAGGGTCCTGCAACCTGGCGGCATTTATATCCTTGAGGACATCGAGGTCTCGTACTGGCGGAGAGGATCCCTCTATGGCTATCAAACTCAATACGGACTTTACAATTCTCGATCACTGATGGCAGCCATGAAACTTCTTGTTGATTGGATCAATAGAGAATTCCTCGCCATTTCTGATCGAGAATCAACGTTATCGCGATTACGTGATGCAGGTCTAACAAAGAACACTTGTGATGCGGTGGCATCTGTCGAGTTTGCACATAACTGCATCATCATTCGCAAACGAGAAGATTGGGAGTGGAGTTTTGACAACCGAACCTACAAATTCTTTAACTATGTCAAGGATCAGGAAAAGGATTCATAATTATTCCTCCCACCCCTCCATGCACAAGCTCAAACCGTTGACTCACCTTTTTAAAGACAGACACACTTTGAACCCCATACAGCCACCTCCTCTGCCAGGCAACAGTCTTCTCTGATCACTAATAGCTGGTTAATTATGCAAAGTTCTCGGAACTTTTTAGCCATTGAGCAATAGACACTTAAACTCAATCAATGCCAAATCTTTCATAAAACCATCCGTAGCGCTCCCGAATCCAATCGCATAAGCCCGGCCCAAACACCTCTAAAGCCTGGCTGGCCTGTGGTGCCACATTGTGGCGAATCTGATGATCACCAAACACCCCATACACCTCATCATCTTCAACAGTGATTTGCTCCACATGATTGAAATCGTGATTGGCGCAATAAGGGAGTCCCAAATAGGAATAAAACGCTCAAGTTCTAAACGCGGTTTAGCACATAAATCCCCATAGCGAATGAACAACATCTGTTGATCGATGCCCTGGCACAACGTTTCCTGCAACCGTTCCATTGCCAAACCCACCGGCGGCGAGACCACCCAATGATCCAAACGTTTCTCCAGGCTGGTGTTCAGCATCTCGCTGTGATTCACCATCCCTGGATCACGCAAGCCTGCCTTGCGAAAATTGCGCTCCATCGAACAGAGAATGTCGAGGGGATCACGGATCATGCACACAATTTTGGGGTTGGGATAAAACGCATCCAGAAAGGCGTCATGCACACTCCAACCGCGGCTTTTATCCAACAGCCAGGGCTTATCCGTGAGGGCACTGGCATAGCCCTCCAGTCCTCCGCGGCAAAAGCCGATGAAGGCCCCCTCCATCTCCTCTCGGCTCTGCGCCTTAAATTCCTCGCCGCGGCTGAACGGCTCGCGGGCCACATAAAGCAGATCCAACAACCCCGATGTTGCTGAACAGGGTTGAACCTGCCCGAGGCAGCGACGATTGAGAGGCGATTTGCGTTGTTACTGCTGGGCTCCTCTGCACTGCACCGTTGCTTCGATCCGTGCGCTCATCGATCGCCGAGGCACACGCTATCTGCAGCGATCGCACGCCAGTAGGGGGCATGCCCCTGGCGCAGCTCCTGCCACTTCCTGTCGGTGAGCGCGATCACGTCATCCGCCATCCCGCAGGTGAGAACCTGATCGGCCAATCGATCAGCACATCCCCGATCCCGGCCGACAGCAAGCACGTCTACATCAGAAAACGCATCCCAATCTCCTCGCGCCAAGGAGCCAAACAACCAGAGACTGCACCCATCAAAATGAGAAAGCAGCAAGCCGGCTTGGCTTCTGAGTGCTTGGATCCGCTCCTCCCGTTTCCGCTCTCGGATCGCGGCCACAGAAGTCTTGGTTGTGGTTCCAGTCGCAAGCATGCTCAAACCCTATGGCGTGCAGAGAATGCAGGCCAGACCAATCCTCATGCGTCATGACTCCAAACCCTCAACACCTTCACGATCTGCTCGTCTGCCAGCACCCTTGAAATCTCCAACCAAGGCTTCATTAAGAGGGAGAGGCACTGGCTAGCTCACCAGCCAGGGGGCTCACTGAGCGCGGATTCTGGTGCTGCCATCCCTTCCAGGATCGACTCCAGCATGCCGGGAATCGAGGAGAGATAAGAGTTTCTTGCATCGCCTTCCAATCTTCTTCCGCCACCAACACGGCATTGCCGCGCTTGGCATCGATGCGCCTGTGCATTTCAGTCAAGACAATCGAAGCCAAATCATCCCCTCTGCGAGCCCGGAATCGGTTCCCAATCGGTGTGCGTGGCCCAGAGGCCCCAGATCGCCATCGCCCGCAGGTAGTGGCAAGCCCGGAAGGTATTCACGGCCGTGATCGCTTCCGGGGTGCGGAATTGCAATCCGCCTGAATACACCTGGGTCACCACCGCGGAGCAGATCGCTTCTGCGGTTTTGCTTTCACCCATCAAGCGGTAATAGCTGGCAATTCCAAAGTTGATCCCCGTCCACACCTCCAAAGGATGGGTGCCATTTGGATCCAAGGGCGTGCCATCACGGCGCAAGCCATTGGCCACCCCGAGCGATCCACCAGCAAAGTTGTCAAAGCAGGCTTCCTTTACCGCCTTCAAGGTGCTGCGGCTGTTGGCCTCACTCACCACCGGCGGTAACTCCAGCAAACGCGCATAGAAATCACCGCAAAGCTGATCGGCCATCACCACCGGCGTGCCGCTTTCGGCATCGATGTCGTAGTACTCGCCGTTCCACAGCAGCGCATCAAAATTGGCGCGGGATTGCTCCAGCCAACCACTGAAGGTGTGCTGCTCATCGCCGGTCTCCAATCCCAACTCCAGCTGCAGCCGTTGCGCCATCGCTAACGCAGCTTCCAGGGCCGCAATCCAGAGCGCACCGCAATAGGCACTCACCCCCTTGAGCGGCCAATCATCAAAGGTTTGATCCGGCGCCCCGCCGTTATCGGGCAGGCCATCGTCATTCACATCAAATTGCTTGAGGTAGTGCAGGGCCTGCACTGCCGCAGGCCAGCACTCCGCCAGAAAACTGAGGTCTTCTCCGGTGGGAGCCAATTTGAACGTGCGCCACACCTGCAGCACGTAGTCACTGGCGAGATCTTTCCAGAGATTGCAGTCCTGATAGGCGGTGTAGTTGGTGGCATCAAACGGCACCTCATTTGGTGCCCCCAAATCATGAGGTGTGGCCCCTTTCACCTTGCGGTCCGCCTCCACCCGGCCGCGGCCTTGGGTGAAATACCAACCGATCGGCCGTTGGGTGGCATCGGCCGCCGGAATCGCTCGGGCAAAGCTGCGAATCACCGCCTTATCCAGCTCCGGCCAGAGCTGGAGCAGGGCAAAGGAACCGTACAAACGCACATCAAGGCTTTCGTACCAGGCGTAGTCGAGGCACTCCAGCACCCCGAAGCGGCCGTAGGGATCCTTGGAGGTGGCGGCCGTCCAGAGGCTGCCGCCACTGGCGAGGTCGTAGAGCTCATTGAACAGCGCCATGCGCAGCTCCTCGGGGAGCTCCCTACGCGCCAACACCGGCGCTTGCCAGGCTTCGATTTGCTCGTGCCAAGACGTCCAATCGCGCAGTGCTTCTGCCGCAATCGCCGCCGCCTGGCAACCATCGGCGCCATAAAAATCGCTGTAGCGGCGCAGGTCGCGCACGCCCGTCGCAAAGCTCGTGACCGGCAGATCCCAGCTGATCGCCACCGGAATCTCTCGGGTTTCACCCGGCGCCAGGGTGAATTTCACGGCGATCGCCGCACTGGCGTGTTCGCCCTTACGACTGGCGCGATCGTTATTGCTGTTGGGGATCACCCCATCCGTGGCAAACGGCTGCCAGAGCTCGGCGCCATCACCACTGGGATCCCAGCGGCTGCAGCGCATCAGCTCCACACCCTCCAGCCTGTCTGGCAGGGCCAGACACCACTGCCCTTCCCCTTCCGCCAACGGCGTTGAGCGCTTGCCATCGAGCAGCACCCCGCTTAGGCCATCGGCATCGATCCAGCGGTTGCTCTGGCCCTCGCCAGCTCCAATCGCTGGGGCGTAGTTGTGCTCGGGGCTGCCGTCATCACGGAAGTGCACCTCCGCCGAGGCATCAGTATTGGTGAACCAACCCACCGTGTTGCGCCAACTCAGCAGCAACGACAGCTCTAAGGGCTTGTTGGTGGGGTTGCTGATCGTCCAGCGGAACACCGCCACCGGATAACTGCTGCGTTGGTAATCACCTGGAAGGATCGGGCTGAACGCCTCACAACTCACCTGGGCACGAAACACCCCTTCGTAGTGGTTCCAACTCAGGGGATAGCGAGCGGCATAGGTGCCGGTGCTGCTCTCCTCCGTGCTGGCGGGATACCACTGCCAGCTGCTCAGCGGCTTGCCTGACTCCGGCCTGGAGTGATCACGCTTTGGTTCTGTGGCCAAGGCATGCACGCGCACCTGATCGCCTTGCTGTTCCCAGAGCGCAAATTGGCAATCAGGGATGCTGCCGTACCAATGCTCACCGCCATCGAGGTGCCAAAGGTTGAAATCGCCACGGGAGCTGCGGCCAATGCAACCGGCTCCAAAGCCCCCTAGGGGCATCCCATGCCAGGGACCGTCGTCGAGATTGCTGGCGTAGCGCACCGTGAACGGAGACGACCAGCCCAAACCAAAGGAGCGGCTCCAGCTGGCTTCTGGTGGTTGCCAACCCTTCCCTGATGAGCCGCGGCTCAGCCGTGAACGCAATGCGGACAGTCCGAGCGGTGCCATGCAGAGGCCGAAAGTGGACCCAGATTGCCAGAGCTGGCCAGAAGAGCCAGGGCCTTGCTAGGAGCAAGACGCCTGAACCCTTCACCCCTGCATCCGTCAAAGGGTCACCGGCAGCAATAGCCAGCCCCTTTGGCCGTTGACCAAGACCTGATGGAGAACGCGTGAAAACCCAGTGAGAGTAGGAAGTTTAAGGGAATTGCAATCACTGGCTTGCATCCCCTATCTGGGCATCCTCGCCAGCCTGCAGCTGATCGACCCCAGCGTGGCCAATATCGCCTTGGTGAAAGCCAGCGATGCCCTGCAGATGCATGGCGCTGTCTTGGCCCTCGGCGCCAGCGTGTCGACCCTGGCCCAAGCCGCATCGGTGCTGGCGATGGGCTTTTTCGGCGACCGTTTTGGCCGGCGAAGGGTGCTGGCGGCCTCCCTGCTGCTCGCGGTGGTGGGGAATCTTCTTTCAATGCTGGCGGGCGAGGCAGGGCTGTTCCTACTCGGCCGTGCCCTCACCGGCATCGCCCTCGGCTCAGTGCTCACCAGCACCTTTGCCAGCGTGCGCTTCGTGACGCCAACCGCTGGCGTGAGCGCCGCCCTCGGCCTCTGGAACCTGCTGATCGTGGTGGGCTTCATCAGCGGCTCCCTGCTTGGTGGCTGGATGGCCACGATCCATTGGCGCCTGTCTTTTTTGTTGGTGCCAATGATTTGCAGCGCCAGCCTGCTGCTCTTACCCGCATTGCTGCCAACGATTCCAGGCAATCGCTCCCTCAAGCCCGACCTCCCTGGCCTGGGGAGCATCGCACTTGCGATGGTGCTGTTCCTATTTGGCATCAACCACGCAGCCCTAGGGCTGCGCAGCCCCAGCTTCTGGCTGCCGGCCAGCAGTGGACTGCTCTTGTTCGTGCTGCACATCTTCCTGGAGCGACGCAGCCGAAAACCGATGTTTCCGCCCCGGCTCTACCTGCGCGGTTTCTTTGCCGCCGCGGTGATCAACGGGATCGGCTGGAATGTGGCCCAAGCCGTGGTGCAGCTGCAAACCAGCAACTTCTGGCAACTGGTCCAGGGCTACAGCACCAGTGCGGTGGCCATGGCTCAGCTGCCCTTCCTGATCTGCTTTGGTGTGGCCGGGATCTATGCCGGGCGCTGGATGGGCCCAGGCCGGCGCACCTTGGTCTTAATGGCGGGCGGCAGTGTGGCGCTGGTGCTCGGCCTAGCCCTGTTCGCCATCGTGCAGGTGCAAACGCCCTATTGGCAGCTGCTGCCAGCCTTGATGCTGGCCGGCCTCGGCCTGGCCTTTGTGGCAGTGCCCCAATCCGCCTTATTTGTCCAGGAAGCCCCAAAGGATTGCTTTGGATCGGTGCTGGCCTTTCGTACCACCAGCGGCCAGCTGGGCTTTGCTTTTGGGCTCGCCGCCAGCGGAACCATGATCAGCGGCTTCGGCTTCCATGATCTGCACAGCCGCATGCAAGCCGCAGGCCTTGGCTTGGAGCATCTGCCTCAAGTCGACGAACAGATTCGTTTGTTTTTACGCAATAGCCCGATCTCCCTTGATGGTTCCGCGTCTCATCAACTGCTGCACCTGCTGCGGGAGGCCTACACCCAGGGGCTAGCCGGAACGATGTTGGCTGTAGCAGTGCTCACGGGGCTGCTGTTTGCGATCAGCTTGCTGCTGTTGATCATTGGCCGCGAGCAACAACTGCTGCATCAAGAGGGTTCCTGAGCGATGCCATCTTCCGCATCAAGGAGGGCATCGAGCGTGACCGCCGTACGCACCAGTGCTTGATAGCGCTGCAACACCCGGCGATTGCGCTCCAGCCAGCGGGCAGCATCCACTGGTGCATCGCGGCTGCCCCCACCCACCAATCCGGAGGGATTGTCCACATCCATCAGCTCTAAATCACCCTGTTGGGCCAGGAGGGCCAACAGGATGTCGTGGAGGCGTTGACGACGCTCCTTGATCCCATTGGTGCACATTTTCACCACACCGCTCTCGCTGTGGCCATCTTGAAGGGATGGAGGTCATATCCCTCCGCGCACTCACCCTTTTCATGCTTGTTTCCAAACGAAGCAAGGTGCTGACAGCTCTGCTGGCGCTCTGCAGCGGCCTTGGTGCTCCAGCGGTATTTGCCGAGGAGCTTTACGTGCTCGACACCACCTGCAGCACCCCAACCTCCCCCAACTTTTCATGCCAGGTGAAGGCCATTGATGTGGATGACACCACGGAATATCACCATCGCTTTGGCTCACGCACGGTGAGTTACCGCGTGATTGAAGATCCCTACGTCCGCATCGAAGGGCGGGCGAGCAACAGCGCGCCTTGGACCTCGGTCAAAAACGCCTCGATCAATTTCAAAACAGAGGAGCTTTGCTTCAACAGCAAGGCCTTTTGCGTGAACAATCCCACCTTTCTGGCCGATGTGCTGACCCAAGGCGGTCATGCCATTCAAGGCCGCACCCGCATCGGTTTGGCCTTTGCCAGCAACGGCCGTGTGGATGTGTCTTGCTTTGACAACGGCTGCGATCGCCTCATGGAGGCCATTCAAAAATGACAAGCAAAGCCAGAAAGACAGGCTTAGCAGGAGCGATCGGCGTTTTGCTGATGCTGCAACCGGCAGCAGCCCTTTCCGCCTTTGCGCCCAATCGTGGTCTCAGCGTTGAGCCTGCAGCAACGTCTGCCACGAAAACGTCTGCCACGAAAACGTCTGCCACAGAAGAGCTGCTGATCAGCCAACGCGGCGGTGGATCGAGAGGCGGTGGTTCCAGAGGTGGCGGCGGCTCCAGAAGTGGTGGCGGCTCCAGAAGTGGTGGTTCACGCAGCAGTTCACGCAGCAGTGGTTCCCGCTCCAGCAGTCGCTCCAGCAGTGGCCGCACCGGTTTCAGTTCCTACAGCGGTAGCCGCCAGAGCACGCGCAGCAGCACGAGCAGCAATCGG
>Ga0208543_1000246_pt1 | contig 19207 bp, 19 predicted proteins | sample DEB08_DNA_14_FD_185497 | JGI IMG/M metagenome (GOLD analysis project Ga0208543, IMG submission 185497) | Aqueous microbial communities from the Delaware River and Bay under freshwater to marine salinity gradient to study organic matter... | ecosystem: Environmental > Aquatic > Marine > Coastal ...
CTCCGCTGTGCCTCCTCTCAAAAATCGCAAAAAACGCCCGTTCCAGGCATAGGGTATTGATATAGCACGCATCGCCCCCACTTCCGTACACACCCCCACATCATTCTCATCGTATTATCAACGAAATATAAAAATAACTCTTATCATTTTGGTCTTAAAATCTATTTTTTTTAGCCCGATTACACCCCCAACAGAGTAATTGGATATTTTCTTTCACGTGTCCTACCTTACTATCAATTCTATCCACTGAAAATTGTTTGTCATCGTTGTTTTTATAAGTTTGCTTCATACAGCAACCGCAAAGTTTGCATTCTCCATTTTGTTTTTGATATAAAGTTTTTACGTCATCAACCTTGATGTCATTTTTTAGTTTATTTTTTTTGTCTTGTTCTTTATAACCTTTGAGTTTTTTGTTAATATTTCGTACAAATGTGTCTGGTCTTCTGGGAACAATTCCATCAAAGATATAAACTTGGTCTGGTTTTTTAGCTCTGGATAGAGCAGTATATTTTAATTTAGTATCCATATTTTTCCAGTCATAAATGGTAAAGTTTTCAGTCAAGGTTTCGCCTTGCATCTTGTGTGTCGTACAACAATAATTCAAATAAAAGTTATGTTTAAAATCATCAATCGCAACATCAATTACGTAAGGTTCTTTTATCCCATTATCATTTGGTCTTTCTGTCATTAAAACGATATTTTCATTATCAAAATGACATACATAGAACTTCTCGCTGTTCGCCCATACAATACCCTCCTTATCCCGTTTATTTTTCATAGCGATTACTGGTAATCCTTCATATACGTACATATCTTGGCTTTTATCATCATCTTCATTCATTGGAATAAACAAAGATGTAGGTGTTCGTAGTCTATCATTCCACATTTTGTTAATGAATATGGCTGTATCATTGTAATAACAGATATTTACTTGGGTTTCTTTGAAAAGAAATCTTTTGGTATCAATATCATTAACATCTTGTAGCATATTATATAATTCTTCATCATATCTCTTTCTTATAGTTAATGTATTTCTTTGGTTATTTGTTAAATAACGCACCGCAGGGTGGTTAAAATAACTATCTAATCCATCAACCTCCACAGGAGGGCATTGTTTATCGTCGCCAAGTAAGAGGAACTTTACGTTGGCTTGTTGTTTCAATAAACATAATCTTCGCCACATATCTGCATCAATCATACTGATTTCATCTACAACAATTAGGTCGTAATTATCCCTGATTATATTGAGTAATTTACTACTTACTTTACCCTCTTCACTCATTTTTAAGAATAAGTGGATTGTATTACCACCAATGTTAAGTGCCGCCTTGTTCGTTGGTGCTAATACTTTTACTCTTGTTCCGTATTGTTTTATTATATTCATAGCAACCCAAGTCTTACCATTTCCAGCATTTCCCTGTAATAATAAACCACCTTTATTATCCAATATATCATTTATATACTTCCAGTCATCACTATCATCTATATTGTGTTCGTCCCATTCCTCGTCTATTCTCATTTCATAGTCTTCACATACTTCCACTTTATGAATAGTTGGTACTTCGCATTCACGCATACCACCCCATTCGTCGCTTGTCTTAACATCGCTTATGATATTTTTAAATACGGCACAATCAGCTTTTCTTGCGACTAAATGACCATTGATAGAACTACACATTTGGTGTAGCATTATATTACAATGGTCTAATATTTGGATATACATAGGGATATTGGTTTCTACCGATTTAAATTGTTTTTTGACACCATAGAGAAATCTGTTATCTTCTAATGGTAATTTGTGCATCAAAATAGAATTACCCAAATTGGCGTTAGTATCTAGCCAAGACATAATTTGTTCTGTATCTTTGTTAAGATGTATTCTTGTACCTTCTGTTTCACTTTTACCTAAAAGTCCGCTAATCATATTGATGGGTAATTTGGCGATTTTTTCATCACCTTTACTATACTCAATAATCTTGTCAATAAGTGGTCTAAAATAATCTTTACCAAGTAGTTCTTTTTTCTTGGGAATGAGTTGGTATATTATTCTGAAAGGGATATTACATTTCCAAGCATACTCAATAATGGTGTTTGAATATACATTACTTTTTTTAAACAACATAGTATCTTCTGTTTCAACATAATATAAACCAGTTGGTAGATTTTTCCAGTACTTTTTGTTGAAATCTTCCCAACAATCGTTAAAATCAAACATAATCCACGCATCAAGAGGGTTATACATAGCGTTTCTATAACACTTGATGAGGTCATATGCTTTGTAGTCAGCAGTCATATCAACTTCTTCATCAACAAATCCGTCAGCAGTCATATCAACTTCTTCATCAACAAATCCGTCAGCAGTCATATCAACTTCTTCATCAACAAATCCGTCAGCAGTCATATCAACTTCTTCATCAACAAATCCGTCAGCAGTCATATCAACTTCTTCATCAACAAATCCGTCAGCAGTCATATCAACTTCTTCATCAACAAATCCGTAATGGTTTCTGTTGCGTTTAGCGTTTCTTAATGTTTCCAATACCTCTGGATTATGTACGGATTTCGGCATTCTTTCATTTTCATACACTTCCTTATATATATCAAAAATGATAGTACCTAATCCTTGACCATCAAACTCTATACCCATATTATCACATAGTGTCTTGACTATGTCCAGATTTTCGTTGGTGATGTAAGTAATACCTTTATGTTTAAAACTTTGTAGTTCATTTTTTAACCAACAAAAACTATCTGGGATTTGTTTGTTTTTGATGAACTCACATAGTGTTTTTAATACATTATCTACATATTCCACACTGCTAGTGCAAGTTTCATCAATTTCCTTACCTTCTTCCTCTTTAATTTCCTTATGGTCGTAGCTCATTACTTCACTCTTGATATTATGTGTGCTTTGAACCACTTTTTGAATAGTGGCTCTATCCTCAACAGGATAGAAATGGTTATTACATAATCTATATACGATACCTGATGCCTTACCATTTTTTGTTGAAGGTTGGTGGTAGTCAAAACATTTTTTATCATCATCAATCGCATACATAGGAAGATTAAAATGCATACAGAACTCTTTTAATTCAGTAGTAGAAATTCCCTTTTCCAAATAGTCTGTATCAGTATCACATTTTTTTTGGAAAAACTCATTGAGTGTTTCGTAATCCTGACACCAACGAATAAACCCTTTTACTCTACCATATTTGTTGATTATGTAGTCAAAAATACATCTGTTCGTTTGTGTATCCCATTCTTGTATTTTATATCCATCAATAATACCAGCCCCTGCATCTCGCATTTTAATATCTTGTAATTTAGTACCAGCCTGTTTTGGTACGACATTATTGACTTGTTCTTGAATGACTATCTTTTGTATATCTTCATAGCTATTCATTTTTTCTTCAATAAAATCATCTACTCTATTTTTGATATGAGCCTGTAATTTTGCTGGGCTAATTTTAGCATCAACTTGAAGCATAGTATCTTGTACAGAATTTCTTGTACTTGATTTGACAAAATATTTGAGGTATATACTGCCTATGTAATGAACCTCCCGTATGTAATGAACCTTGGTATTTCTTTCCCGTACTTTCTCCGCAACTTCTTGTCTAAATTTTTGTTGTTGAACTTGGCGTACAACTTCTTTTTCTTTTTTAGTATATCTCTTTAAAACCTGTTTGAGATATGACTGGTATTGAATATCAGTCCATTTATTCTCACTCAATATTTTCTTGTACGCTCTGGTACGTCTATCTACTGGTAGGTTTAACCCATATTTGTTAAGTTTATCTTTAATTCCTCGTGTTATAGCCATAGTTATATATAGTTTATATTTTATTCCTACTATATATTAAGAAAATAATTCTTATATACCTTTTTTCAAATAATTACTATCAATTTTTATTTTTGATTTCAAAAAAATAATTTAGCGATATTTCAATCAATTTTCATAGTTTGTAAAAGTTCCTCATATTTCTGTTTATAACTAACATTATCTCTCGCCTTGTTTTTGTTTTGTATTTTAGTTTTTTCTCTATATTCCTCGTCTGTACTATATCTCAAATTTTTTCTATTTCTGTTATACTCTCTTTGTTTCTCTGCGAATACAGGGTCTTCCTTTCTCCGTTTATTCATATACTCTTTCATCTGTTGAGCTTTTCTCTGCTTCTTTTCTTCATCAGTCATACCTTTAAGGGATACTCTTGTTTGTTTGTCAGTCATATTACTTATTATAATACAAGATAATTCTTATATACTTTTTAAGATATAAAACATAATCAATTTTTATTTTTATACCGATGTATCAAATTTTTTTGAAACTGGTAGTCCCTACAACGCTGACAAGTTTTATAATATACATTTGGGTTTTTTCTTGATATGTCCTTTTTATCAGGTTGATAATAAACTTTGCATTTCTTACATAAGATATGAGTATTATTTAATGTATAATCAGGATTAAGTTCCGTTTCACCGAGATTAACCATTATTCTATTTTTGTGCGTTTATTTTAATTTTTATTTTCTCCGCTAAAAGTATATAATACAACTAAATAATATGTCCGCTGAACCTCAAACTACGCTCAATTTTCCGTTAGATGAAGATAAACAAGAAGTACCTACACCTAAAATATTAGCTAATAAAAAGCAAATTCCTCTTCTGTTTCCCTATGCCGAAAGAAGCGATGCCAAAGCACTTGGAGCTAAATGGAACTCGGTTGAAAAGTTTTGGTACTACCCAAGTGTAGACGGCAAACTCCCAGAGAATTTGATGATGTATCGCAAACACGATGTTTTTATTGAGTACGACGATAAGGAATTTTATAAACAAATACTTCCTTCTATGCGGTTTGATAAAGAACGTAAGGTTTGGTGTGTAAATGAACGAGATTATAACATCTTCCTCAATTTAGATTAAACTTATTTTTATAATTACTTTCATATCTATATATCGTCTTCATTTTTTTCTTTATAATCAACAGGTTTTTTTACCCCTCTTTTTAAACTTTCTTTTTTTAAGGTTTTTTCGTGTCTCATACTTTTAAATTTTTGTATAAAATCATTGTAGGTTTTCATTAATTCTTGCCTGCTTTTTGATGGAAACCATTCTGTAATTTTACCATCACCAGAAGTAATTTTTTCAGTCCCAAAATTTCTTAAAGCCTCCTTAACTTCGTCTTCAAAAACAGAATATACCAGTTTAGCTTTTTCCCCATATCGGTTTGTCATCTGGTTGGGAAAGCTACGGAGTTCCAAAAATTCCACCTCGCTGCTATGAAAGTATGATTGGTAATATTTCATCCTACCTACAATAGCAGCAGATTTTCCAATTTTTATTCTACTACCTCCGCATCTTGGTAATCGTAAAATGTAAAAATAATGTAATTTGTCTTTGACATTACTATCATTAATAAGCTCTCTTATAGTTTTATATTTTGTTACTTGTGTTCCTATATGCATCTTTAATCAAAATTTAAGATATATTCTCCTTGTAATATAGAGATATTATTTTGTATGGTTCTTTTACTTTTATAATTCTTTTTTCTGTTTAAAAGTATCTTCTCTCTGTTTTCATAATATTTTTCTCTGTTATATTTATTATTCATATCTAATTATAAACTATATAAAAAAAACTCAAACGCTACATAAATGTATCCATCATAATCTTGTTAATCATATTCTCCCGTAATTTTATTTGTAGTTGCTCGGCATAACTCTGTTCTGCTAAATAATTTATAGACGGGTCAGGTTGAGGTACTGGTTGGTGTACTGGTTGAGGCTGTGCTTCCTTTTTTGGTCTAATATACTTTTTTATAATAGTCGGTTTTAAGCGTTGCTCTTCTAGAATAGCTTTTTGAATTTCAGCGTCCTTTTTTAACTTATCATTCTCCTCTTTGATTTTTTCAATCTCGTTATTTGCCTCTTGGCGAATTGAAGACCTGCTTTTGATTTTTGACCTTGCTAATGCTAAACTGGCTCGGCGTTTTTCAGCGACTTCCTTTCTACGTATTTCCTCTTTTTCTTCATAAGTGATTTCTTTTGGAATGTTAGTAGTAGTATTAGTTTCGTTATTTTCATTAATTTCATCTTCCACTTCATTATCAGTATCGTAATCAGGTGGTAATTCTTGTTGTTGTTCTTGTTGTTCTTGTTGGGCTTTTTTAAGTACCCTTCTCTCAGCTCTCATCTCTCTTGCACGTCTGTTTTTTCTATCCATATCCTCTCTGGTTAGAGGCATCTATACTAATAACCTATACTAATAATACGCAATATTTTTTTTTAGATGCGTTTTAACTATACTCACGAAATTTATGGTACAACAGATACAGGTAAAGGTTCTGGAACGAATTTCTCTCTGCTAATTCCAAGCAATTCATCACGACTTAAACGCTGGCGAGATGCCTTGAATTTGAATAAGTTTTTATTTTCAGCAACATCGGTTGTAGAAATTTTAGTTAATCGTTGAGCTAATGCTTGTATATTTCTGTTGTCAGGTAATATAGTTTTTTGGTTAAGCGTAGAAATTCCACGATTTGGTACAACTCTTAACTGATTATTTGGGATTTCTATACCAGAAATATCAACCATTCTTTTATCAATTTGTTTATCAAAAGCGTAGTTAAATCTGGAAGCGGTTTCATTAGGTCTTGGATTACATTTTATAACTCCATTTAATAAATCACTTGGTTGCGAATTACCTTTACAAAAAGTACCTATACTTGAATTACCATCAAGTTGATTATAACTTTCGTGAGGGTAGTTAGCGTAAGAATTATGATTAACTAAATTTGTATAATTCTGTAATCTTACACCATCGTCCCAAGGTTTTTGCCCCATTTGATATGAGCGGTCAATGACATTAAACAATCTATTTTGCGAATTGGTAATATCCATTATATGTTCTAATTATATATAACATTATAAAAAAAAGATATAGTTTTATTTTATTTTATTTTATTTTATACTACAACAGATATGGAATGTCCTTCATTTACAACCATCATTCTGGTGGTCTTGGCGAAAATGAACGGGGTGGTGTCGGTGGTATTCAAATTCACTACCATTTTCCACGCAACATTTAAAGCACTCGCTTTCCCGTCTAATCCGCTCTTATAAAAGCCGTCATTTTGGATATTTTCCAGCGAAACGATGTGGGTAAAATAATATTTTAAGAAATGAGCTATTGAACGGCAGCCAGGATGTACGCCAGAGGACATATCAAGGTTATTATTGCCGAGAGCTATTAAAGTTTCATTATAAATCTCTGGTGGTGAGAGGGGTTGCGGCATTAGCGGTGTGTTATTGATTTCAATTTGGGAAGACGATAAACCAGTAGCATCGCTCTTGAAAAAGATAGATTGATTGTATAAATCGCCTGCCGCTACTGCGGGTGAAGCAGCACCACCGGTATAAGCACCAGAGGCTAAAACCTGTTCAAATGTCTTACCATTAGTGGCAGCGTTAGTTCCGTCCAATTGTAGCTTATCAATAGCGTCTGTCGCTTGTAAGCAACATATAAGCTGGTCTAAACTGGTTGAATTTATAGTAGTTAAAATATTCATAGAAGTACCCTTAGCCACACGAGCACCTTTTGATGCGATATATGTTTGATAACCGATGGTGAGCCCTGATGAGAGTAATTTGGAAGCCTTCATATTATAGTAAAGCGGGTCGTTAAACACGATTTTAGAGATGGTGAAATGTAAATCTTCTAATTTATAGGAGAAATCCGCACCAACGATAGGGTCGCCCGCAGTCCCCGCCCCTGAACTCCAAAGAACATTTTTATCGGCAAAAGTTATCTCTACCTCAACATTATTCAAATCGTTAGTATCTATACAGGGGCACGATGCAGAGGATAAGAAACCGAGCCAGTTATTTACAGCCATTTCACGACCAGCAGTTGATGGAGTAGCTATAAGAGTATTATTTACTGGTTGTCCCGCAGTAGAACCAGTAGCAGATACTTTATATGATATAGAAGGGTCAGCGATTTCTAAAAAGCGTTTAGAGGTTTGGTCGTTGCCCGCTTCAAGGTCATATAATTTATTATAGAGGACATTATAATGGTCTATTCTCTCAATAAGTGTCCCATTCACATAAACAGCGAGGGTTTTGATTAAAGAAGAGGTTAAACGAGGGAAATGTGCTTTTTGTGTTGTGCTTTCGCAAGTGCCTTTCATCATCATAGAGAATGTACGTAAATCTACGATAGTGTTAGAAGGGAGTTTTACTTTGATAGTATCACCATTTTTGATTTCACCAGTTTTATCAGGCGTTAATTTTGTGGTAGTCTTTGAGAACCCAGAGAGGGTCTTGATATTATATGATAAATTCTTGGGAAAGCTTGCGAATTCCATTATTCTTGTTCTAATATAATGATAGATAAAAAAAAATATTTATTTTTATTCATTCAAATAGTTTTCTACTTCCTGTCCGTAAGTTCTTTGTGGTAATCCTCTTGCTTTTCTTTGTTCTCTAATACCAATAGTTCTTTCCTTAAATATTTTCCAATCTTTTTGATTTTTTCTCACTTTGCCTGTTGGTCTTTTGGTTGATAATTCCAAGTAATTTAATTCGAATTGTGCTGTGTCGTCCGTAATTGATTTTAACAACTCCTCAAATTCTTTATCATTTGGAGCGGGACGGGCGGCAGCTTCGGCAGCTTCGGCATCTTCGGCGGAAGCAGCGGTAGGTGTTGTTGCCTTCACCATTTCTGCTTCTGTAATCAAAGTACCGGCTTCTTCTACATTTGGTAATGTTAAAGTACGACTAACATTAGCCACCAGACCAGAAGCAGCAAGACTTGAATTGGTAGTAGCAATTTCAGGAGCAGTTGATGGAGATAACATAGGAGATGGTGTTATACCTGAAAACATTGCAAGACCACCAGCACCACCAGATGGAGTGGTAGGAGCAACAACAGGAGAAGAAGAACCTGTACCAGAAGAACCTGTACCAGCAACAACAGAAGAAACAGCAGCACCACCAGATGCAGAGGTAGGAGCAACAGAAGAACCTGTACCAGCAGCAGCAGCAGCAGCACCACCAGATGCAGAGGTAGGAGCAACAGAAGAACCTGTACCAGCAGCAGCAGCAGCACCACCACCAGAAGGAGTAGGAACAACAGAAGAACCTGTACCAGATGGAGCAAGAGAAGAAGCAGCAGCAGCAGCAGCAGCAGCAGCAGCAGCAGCAGCAGCAGCAGCAGCAGAAGAAGGAGGAGCAGCAGCAGCAACAGAAGGCAATGGGAATAAACTGGTATATACTTGATTTTCAGTTTCTTTTATCTTACCTTCACCAGTTTTTCCCTCTAATTTATTTGTTAGTATTTTCAAAAATTCACCTACCTTCATATCTTGTAGAGATTTTCCACCAAAATCGTCATCTAATCCAAAATTATCGTCCACGCTGCCGCTACCACCATCATTCAATAATGGTTCAACTTCGGTGGTATAGTACCGAAACATCTGTTCGTTTGTAAAAGCGGAGTTTAACGGGTTTTTATTATTTAGTTTAGATGTCCGTTTATTTAACTTTTCAAAAACAGAACTAAATGTGGGTCTTTTCACTGGGTCGTTTTGTCTATTTAATAAATTGAATAACGACTGATTGGAGGCGTTAATATTCATTATTTATTCTTTTCTATAATATAATAATATATTTAATTATTAAGAATGATTATTGAAAAAAAATTAACAGGTTTTGATAATAAACTAAAATTTGATAAGTTAAATTATCCTCAATGTCAATGTGGAAATTGTCCGAGATTTTATTGGAATATGTTGAATATAGGAGCGAGAGGTTCAGGGAAGACTTATACAATATGCAAAATGGTTAAACATTATGAAAAAAATAAAATTATGAAAGATAACGTTGAGTATAAATTACGTACACACCTAATCAGTCCCACGATACAAGCCAACGAAGTTTATAAGAGTTTAGATAGTTTAGATTTTGAAAAAGACGCTCACGATGATTACAGCGATGATTTACTCTTGGATATTATTGATGATATCAAAGCGGAAAAAGCAGAATATGATAAATATTTAAAATACAAAGAATATTATGAAAAGTTCATAAAGACAAGGGAAAAAGACCTTGATAAATTGTACGATAAAATCCCAGAGTTATTTAATATGTTGGAAGAATATGACTACATACACCCCAAGGAATTTAAACACGAACCACCGAAAATAAATATAATAATTTTAGACGACCTTTTAGGTAGTGATGCTTTTACAAAAAAGACTAAAAGTGTATTAACAAATTGTATGATTAAGAACCGACATATGGGAATAAATTTTGCAATTTTAGTTCAAAGCGTCCGTAGTGTTCCCAAAAATATACGTATGAATTGTTCGGTATTTCAACTAGCGACTTTTAAAAACAAGAAGGTGGTTTTAGAGGATATGTACGAAGAAATTAGTAATGTAGTATCACTAGAAGATTTTGAAAAACTTTACGACCACGCAACGGATAAGCCCTATGGTTCTTTAATAATTGATACTACGAACGGGAAACGATTTATGAGTAATTTAGACGCCGAGCTATTCTTCCAAAAATAATCTCCGCTATAATTAAATATGACGGAAGAAACGATTAATATAGATTTAACCAAACAAATAGATACTGATTTACTTTTACGACAATCTCGGTTATTATATCCCGAAGTACCTGATTTTATCCTTAATTTAGCGATAGAAGCGTATGTTAATGAAAATACCCGAAATGATGAAACAATAAATGATAAAGTATCGCTACTACTATCCAGCGAATAACTTTTTTCTTTTTTTTATTATATTATTATAATATAGATAATATGACTACGCCAACCAAGTTTTTTAAACCAAAGGTTGATAAGTATATTCAACTATATTCAAAATACGCTGAAAAAGAAGCAAAAACATTAGAAACATCTGGGTACGTATCAAGTGTTAATATTACTAATACTGGGTTTTACTACGATGATGGAATTTTAGACCAATATGATAGTAATGGAAACCTATATTTAGAATATCCACCAACAATCACATTTTCAGCTCCCGAAGTTGGTAATGATACAGCAACAGGCACGGCTATAATTGATATTGATGGTAGTGGTTTGGTTGGTATTAATATTACTAATAATGGGAGTGGTTATACCAGCCCTCCAACAATAACAATTACAACACAAACATACGACCAAAGTAATGGTAATATTTTAGCTGGTGAAGCTATCATTTATGTTTATCCAACTGATAGTAATGGAAATGTTTCATTTTCCGGTACTGGTAGTGGTTATGATATAGCAAACCCACCAACAATTACTATTTCTGCACCATCAAGCGGTTCAACTGCAACAGCAGTAGTTTCTTCAATAGTTGATGGAAAAATAACAGCATTTGCAATAACAAGCGTTGGCGAAGGGTATGATATTAACAATTTACCAAATGTCACTATTACTGGTGGCGGTGGAAGCGGAGCAACCGCAAAAGTATTATATAACCTTGGTTTCGGAGCTGCTGCAACAGCTAATTTATCTTTTGAACCCGATACAATCAACAAATTTACTTGGAGATTAGAAAGCCCTATTGATATTAACGAAAATGCTATTTTAAAAGTAGTAGATAGATGCTATACTGATATACCAACAGCAGAAGTGAATAAACCTTTATGTATTAGAATGTTTGAAGTCGGTACAAAATCAGTCAATAATTGTGTTAATTTATCCAAAAATAATGATGATTTTTACCAAGGAAGAATTATAGACATAGGCTTAGCCAATCGCTCTGTACCTAATGATATTCAAGTGGAAATTAACCCCCAAGTTTTAGATAAAATAGTTTTATCTGTAAATCACGGCATCAGTTCCCAAAATGGTGTGGATTATGATATGGAGTTTGTGGTTATAATGAAAGTAAGTGAACAAGAACCTCAACAAATAGAATATGGTTCTTTAAACAATCTCAATATAAATCAGTTTTAGCCTATATAATAATATAATATATATAGTAAAGAATGGATAATAAAAATCGTACGATTACGTCATTTATATCGTCTAAAAATCGTCAAACCCAAGAAAATGTATATGACTTTACTATTGATTACCCAGACAACATTTTGCTATGTCGTCAAAATGAGTATATGGAATTAAATATTTTGAGCTTTGATATGGCTAATACTATGTATAACATAAATGGTAATAATAATAGTTTTGAAATTATTACAAATGGTACTGCTGTAAGTTTAAACATACCTGCTGGTAATTATAACATAAAGACCTTTGGTAATAAAATTCAATCACTTATAAATAATCCAAATATAACGATAGTATATAACGAAGCTCAAAATACCTATACTTTCACAAAATTATCAACAGATACAAATGTGTATAAAATAAAACCAATAACTATCGGTAAATTAATCGGTTTAAATGATAACCAAGAATATACCTTAAATTTTGATACTGGTTTAATAGATTTGATTGACTATAATAAAGTTGTAATTCATACCAACAATTTATCCTTTTATTATAGCAATGTAGCCAATAAACAGAATAATCAGTCAATATTTAATAATGTGATTTTTTGGAAGAGTAAAGCTGATATTGAGCCGTACGCATTGATGAGATACAATAATGAAGATGGTGGTAATTCCTTCGTGTATAGAATTCAAGACAAGCAGATACCCAGTATTAACTTTCAACTCAAAAACGAAAGGGATGAATTTATTACTGATGCCCCTGATTACTTGATGGTCGTACAATATAACTTTTACGAAATTAAAGATACGACAACCAGTTTAATATCAATAGATAAACAAATGAACCAAATATATACCCTTTTAATATTTGCCCTACAAAGACTAAAATTATTATTGTAAAAAATATATATCATATATATAGAACGAAAAATGAATTTTGCTAATAGATTAGGGTCTATGTATCAAAATAGAGCGGCTTATGCTAGTTCAGGTAGAAAACTTTTAGGACAAGGTCGTAATTATGTCAATAAATTAGGTACTGCTAAACCATTCTTGAATAGACTTGGTATATCTACTGATGCTTTACAAGCGAAAGCGAATGTCGCTATTGATAGTGCGGACAAAGTTTTAGAAGCTGTATGATAATTTTTTTATTTTTATTATTTAGATATGATTAGTAAAAATAAACTACTTGATAAATGCGAAGCTATGACTTTATTATGCACCAAAGCAAGTAGTCATTGGAGTTTGGTGAAATTCTGTTTTAATATACCATTAGTATTTACGAGCAGTGCCATGTGTATTATAAATTCCATAAGCACTGATGCTAATAATATAAAAGTAGCGAATATTGTGGTGAATGCTATTTCGGTATTAATAATGTCGTTGAGTAATTCTATAAAAGCAAGTGAGAAACTTGACCTTTTCCATCGGTTAAGTTTAAATTTTATGTCTTTAAGTTGCGAGATTGAAAATACTGATAATGATTTAACAACAGATGAAATGAAATTGCTACATCATAAGTACGAAACTTTAATACAAAGTTGCATGTTTGAGGAAATACCGAATAGATATAAACAACAGACAATAGATATATATAAAAATAGGTATTTGCCCATACAATTAAATGGAACGATTGGTAATATTTCAAATAGAAGCAGTAAAGATTTAACAGAATTAAATAATGTAGTATAATAGTAAGAAATGTCTTTTATTGGAGCAACGGGATATAATAATTTTCAGGACAAAATTGATGAATTAAATACTGAAATACAAAACACCAGCAATTATATTAACAGCGTGGTGGTAGCAGAAGGCATTGTTGATAGTAATTTAACTACAAGGATTACTGATTTAGAAAACGATGTTGGTCATCAAATTTCTATATCAAACCCAACAGCTTCTGGATTATTTTTAACCACGAACGCATTGGGATTTCTAATTGGTAATCCATCAGCCGTACAGCAGTTAGGCGTTAATGGTTGTTATGGTGTTTGTTCAGGTTTAGCAGAGGATATAGAAGCTCTTGAAACCACTTTGGGAGAAGAACAAGGTCTTATTGATACTTTACAGAGTGAAATGGAGGCAGTAGAAGGGAGTGTTGGGACATTAGAAGGGAGTGTTGGGACATTAGAAGGAGAAATGACGGCGATACAGGGTGAAATGGTTGTAGTTCAAGATGCTTTGGGTATAGTTGCAGCTGAAACTTTTGCATCATCGTTTAGTTCTTCAATACGCTCAGCTTTGGGTTGGTTAGCAGGTACGAGTAGTGTATTAACAATAGCTCAAATTTTACAGAAATTAGATGACCATATTGAAGAAATAAAAGATGATATGATTAATTTAGGTAGTGGTTCTCATAATAATGATTTATATTTACGCAATTCAGGTTATGTAGGAATTGGTTATAGTAGAAATACTCAATTATCAGCAAAATTACATATTAATGGAAATTTTAAATGTGGTGATGTCAATTGTGATGATATTGTTGCAGATAAAATTGGTTTAGGAACGAGTACTAATCATACGGGTACTTTACTTGATGTTCGTGGTAATTGCTCTTTTGGTGATAGTTTAACATTGGTTCAAGCAATAGCTTTAAAAAGTCAAAGCGGTGTGTGGCATATTACAAGTGATAATGGAGGTAATGGTGGTAATAATCAATTTGTAATATCAAGTTTGAGGACTATTGCCGGAATTCCAAATGTTGAAACAGAATTTTTATTAATAGAAAATGGTAATGGAAATATTGGAGTTGGAAAAACACCAGCATATAAATTAGATGTTGATGGTGATGTTAATTGTACTGGTAATTTTAGAGTAAATGGAACTCTTTTAAATACAAGCTCTTCATTATGGACTGAGACGGGCAATGATATTTATTATAATACTGGTTCTGTTGGTATTAATATTTCTTCACCGAATACAAGCTATAAATTAGATGTTGTTGGTGATGTTAATATTACTGGAAATTATAAAGTAGATGGTACTGATTTAAAACAGATTACAAATGTTGGTAATGGTTTATCATTAAATACTGGTAGTTTAACAGCTACTATAAATTATGAGGATTTAGAAGTAGATGATGAAAGCAGAACAATAACAACTATAACAACGGGAAATATTCAAGAGCCAACCTATACATCATCTTCATATATTACTAAAACTACCTTATCAAGTGAATATAAATATATTAAATTTGAAAATACACCTGAAATAATTTGGGATTTTTACCCATATAACGACGCAACAAGTTGGATTAATTACACAAGTATTATAGGTGCTACATATAGTTTAGCAAATCTTCAAGATTGGAATGGAACATTTGGTGTTTTTACAGCCGGAACTACTATTGGGTGGATACAATTTCCACCAATTCCGCAAGGCTTTAATATAGCAAAAATATATTTTGGGAATACACATACAGATGTAGTAAAATTAGTAATTAATGGAAATGTTATACATACATTATCAGGGGTAAGTTCATATGTTTGGAATGGTTCAGTTAATACAGGAGATGTTATTAGAATAGAGGAGGTTTATTCTGTAATTGATGGTAATATAAAGATTATTCTAATGAATGAATATAGTATTACTTTCCCTGAAAATACTACTTGTGATATTTTGGTAGTTGCTGGTGGAGGTGGGGGAGGTGAAAGTATTGGTGGTGGTGGCGGTGCTGGTGGGATTGATTTTGAGCAGAATGTTACTTTAAACGGAACATATAGCGTTTTGGTAGGTGGAGGAGGTATTGGTTATAGTACTGCAATTGTCGGAGAAAATGGTTTTAATAGCAAATTAAGTAATAGTAGTGGTTATACTATTGAAGCATCAGGAGGAGGAGGTGCTCACGGACAAAGTTCAGCACATAGTGCAGGTAATGGAGGAGGAGGAGATGGAGGACAAGATGGAGGTTCAGGTGGTGGTGGGACAAGATATTATACAGGGGGTGGTGATGGCGTTGCAGGAGAGGGGTATACAGGAGGTGTTGGAGGATTAGCATATAATGTATCACCAGACTGGATTTTTGGAGGAGGAGGTGGTGGTGGAGCAGGTGGTGCAGGACACGATGTAGTTACAGGTTCGTATGGTGGAGGTGGAAATGGTGGCGTTGGCAGAGATTTTAGTGGAACTTTTTCAACAGCAGTAGGCGTTAGTGGATATTTTGGAGGAGGTGGTGGAGGCGGAACAGAGGCAAATACGATAACGGCTTTACGTGCTGGTGGTGGAAATGGTGGTGGCGGTGATGGTGGTACTTATAGAGCTGCACCAGGAGGGGGTTATACTACTATATATCCAAGTAATGGTACAGCTCATACTGGGGGCGGTGGAGGAGGTGGTGGAAGCTCAGGAGGAGGAAATGGTGGCTCAGGTATAGTGCTTATAAGATATAAATACGTTGATACTACTACATCAACAACTACTTCTGTAATAACACCTACTGGTTATTTAAATTATGATAAAAATGAAACGGGTTCTTATGTATGGAGTTTTCCAAACGACCCTATATTTAATAATAGAAGTTATCAATATAAAATATATAATATGATGTATGAACTAAATAAAATATTTGTTAATTATGAATATAGTCTTGATAATACGAATTACAATTATTTACAAACTTTTAATGTTTCTAATTTAAGCGAAAGATTACATAAAATAAATATCGGTTCATCAACATCAGTGAAAATAAGAATAAATAAATCTTCTTTAAATTATATTGAAAAAACAAGACCATTAGCATCAAATATATATTCAAATATGAAAATAAAAATTAATTATTATAATACTTCTTTAACACAATTAACTACTACAAATACAACTGAAATTAGCTATGGAGGTACTATATTAGATTATCTTGATTTTGACACGACACTCGTAAGTAGTAATACAGGTACTACACAGGGGGTATCAAATGTTATCTATATAGAATTAATATTGAAAGATAATAGTACCACATATGATACTCAATGGTTCTTATTCAGTGATGATACAGCAGCAGGTGGATAATTGAGCCCTAGGCAAGAAGAGCATCAAGAGAGCTTCACAGGTTTTTAATATCGTCCAAATCGGACAAATATTGACGGAGTTATGGCGGTTTTAGTTCCTTTGGAACGCCCAGAGGGCTTAGTTTAGCGTCTGTGAGATGTGGCGACCACCAATTATTATTCTGGAAACCTAGAAAATGGTTGAAATTGTTGAGATTTCAGAATTTCTGAAAACCTGAAAAGTTAGACCAGTCTTTTTGGGGAGTTTTTTCGCCATAACCGATACCTGACCGATTTGGTCGTTTTTCCATAGACACGTTTTTCAGAATGACAGATTTTTGATACAGACAGAATTCATAGACCGATACTGACCGATACCTGAAAATTTGTCCGTTTTTCATTCTGGGCGTTTTTTCATACTGACAGATTGTTGAAAATATGGTCGTTTTTCAAAATGGTCGTTTTTTCATAGACCGATACTGACCGATTTGGTCGTTTGGTCGTTTTTCATTCTGTGCGTTTTTTCATACTGACAAATTGTCGTTTTCTCATAGACCGATACTGACCGATACCTGACCTACTGACATGATTGTTCGTTTTTTCATTTTGAGTTTATTGCGAAAGGACACTCGTGCGAACCCTATTCTATGAAAAGACACTCGTGCGTGAACTGAAAAAAACAGCGAACATCCGAAGAGCAGCAATGTCGGGAAAGGAAGCTGTGGAAGGCAGTTCGTCTTCGTCTGCTGTGAAGAAGCGCGGACGACCTGCAACTGCCAAACCTGCGATTGTCAGCAACAAGTATGGCGTACGCGAGAGAGTTTTAATGGCGAACTACGATGCGGACGACGACGACCTTGTTATCTTCTACTCACCATCCACCATTAAGCAGGTCATCATCACTGAAACGGAAACGCTTTACACGCTCGTGTTAGACCACAAAGAAACACAGATGAACGATGTAGACGAGAGTGTCCTTTTCAAGGAAATCAAGATGCCGTAGAGAGAGCATACTGAGCCGATGCCGTAGAGAGCATACTGAGCCGTTCTATTTCGGGTTAAAATCAAGTCAATAAATCTCGTGTCAGTCTTGAAGTTTCGTGCACTTCAACTCACACACGATGGACGAGGCTGGTGCGAAGGGCTTTGATGAGCCTGACTATGGTACTATCCGCTCTATCCCCCCAAAAGTCCTTGAAAAGATGTTCGGTACGGACATCATACCGCGCAACCTTGATGACCCCACCGATGGTGTGTTTGAGGTCATCAAGGACCAGAAGAAAGGTATTGTCTTGTGTGTTCGCAACCCACGTAGTGGGCGCTGGTTAAGATATGACAAGGGCACAGCGCAGCGCTTGATAGATGAGGCGCAGAACGCTGTTGTTAAGGACGTTCCTACTCTTTTACCCATCCCCATAAAGCCTCGTCGCTCTACGAGAAAGCGTAAGAGGGACGATGATGTTGAACAGGAAGATGTTGGCGAACCCGCACAGGCGGTGAAAAAGGATAGGGTGCGTGAGAAAAAGGACGCAAAGAAGAACTGGCGTGTCGCTGGAACAGCGGTTAGGTTCTCTCTGCGCGCGCGCAAGCAACAAACCACTAGACACACCGGTCTCTCAATGGAATTTGATATGTTAGACATCTAATCGTTCGTTTCAAAATAAACATCAGATGAAGAGATTGCAAACGAACTGCGCGCCCTTTTCAAGAAGTTGTCTATCAATGGCATAAAACGTGCATCTGCTGACCTTGCCCAGCTCGCCAAGGACAAGGTGAAGGAGGAGAAGGCGAAGGCGAAGGAGAAGGAGAAGGAGGACGCGAAGGAGGAGAAGGCGAAGGAGAAGAAGGAGAAGATGGACGAGAAGATGGCGAAGGCGAAGGAGGAGAAGGCGAAGGAGGAGAAGGCGAAGGAGGAGAAGGCAAAGGAGGAGAAGGAGAAGGCGAAGGAGAAGATGGACGAGAAGATGGCGAAGTGGTACAATGAACGCAAAGATTTCGTGGGTACGAAGAAGCCATCGCCGAGCAAGGACGGGCATACGGCGTATGGCAAATGGAGGAGGTGGCACGACCCCGCTGTGGGGGGTTATGCTGGTGTTAGGTACGATGTGGAAAAGGCGAAGGCGGCGTGGGAAGCGTCCGAGTATGCGAAGGGCGGTGACGCTGTGGCGAAGGGCGGTGACGCTGTGGCGAAGGGCGGTGACGCTGTGGCGAAGGGCGGTGACGCTGGTGCTGCGAAGGGTGACGACGATG
>Ga0208543_1000247_pt1 | contig 19117 bp, 20 predicted proteins | sample DEB08_DNA_14_FD_185497 | JGI IMG/M metagenome (GOLD analysis project Ga0208543, IMG submission 185497) | Aqueous microbial communities from the Delaware River and Bay under freshwater to marine salinity gradient to study organic matter... | ecosystem: Environmental > Aquatic > Marine > Coastal ...
AGGGGCGTACGCCCCTGGAGGCAGCTCAACCAGGAGCTGCAGCATGATCACGACCACCCACTCTCATAAGCACTGGACCAATGAAGGGGGTCACGTCAGTCTCAAGAACTGGTTTCACAAATGTCCAGCCGCCATTGGCCACGACGCGGTATCCCTTTAAACCCTGACTTCCCTGATTCGAGCGTGATCCTGTGACCACCAACATTTCATTGGGTCGACAGATACGAATCATCCATCGGCTGAGCAGCGTTAGCCCCACAAGACTGACGACAACGACGCCCACTCCCCCTGCGATTGTGTTGTTTTGATCTCTGGAAAGGAAACCAAGCGATGGTGCGGGCTGCTCGCGGAGCAGTCGTAATGACATGGGCCTTAGGTCGCTGACCTTGGCATAGCTCTGAATTTAGAAATTGCCCACAGCCCTCACAGGCGATCAACGCGCACAGTGTGCTCGTCGCTTGCGACGACCACAACGCAGGTGCCTTCTCCCAGCGTGCCTGCATTGCTAAGGGCTGGCCGACGAATCAAACTTCCGCGCACCCGCAATTCGACGAAGCCCCGTTCCTTGGTGTCAACAGTCAATGTCACCAGACCTTGTTGACCAATGAGGTCGTCATTGCGGATCAGGGTGTCAGCTTCTCGGCGGCTCATCAAGCGCAAAATATGGGATGCGCCCCACCCCATGCCCACGCCCATTGCCGTAGCCACCAGCAAGGACGCCAGTCCATTGTCGACTGGCCTGAGGATCGAGATCAGCAATCCGCATAATCCAAAGCCACAAAGACCAAATGACCAAAATGGAGTGCTGAACAACAGACTTAGGTTTCCACCTAAACCGTCGCCATCGAACCCGTCACCATCGTTATCAAGAGACAGGGCAATTAAAACACCACCGGCTACGAGACAAAAGGAATAGGTCCAAATCATCGATTTAAAGTAGCTGCTTGCTCATAATGGACCTATTGGTCGATTTTGGTGTCTGTTCCTGATTCCTGGCGCTGGATGGCCCAGCTTCACTCTAAGGATGGTCACTCGTATGGTTATCTTTTCATTTCCAGAATTATTGATTGGTTCTTCATTGATATCAACAAATGATTGATCAAGTACGAACAGCTGCTCATCAAAATTGGGATGCCTTTTGGAATTTTCACCTGGGATCCTGGGATGGGCAATGGGTGCGTTATAACCCACTCGGTGAGGTATCGGAGAATTTTTTGAGCACACGAAAATTTGTATCGAATACCGATAGAAGTATCATTCATCAACACAATCAATACTTTTATGATAACGATCAAATTGTAGAGAAGAAATGGAATTATAATTTTCAGGATCATTGCAGGGATGATGGCTTTATGCATCCTGCTAGTGACTACATGAGGGGTTTAGCCTTTGCGAATGGAAGTGCAGCGTGGCTCGTTCCTCGCTGTGAAGCAGAACAATATTTTCCCATTGAACTGTTTCTTGCCAGCAACAATCTACGACTCAGTGTCGGTATGCTTTACGACATTAGTGGAGAACTGCAAAGGGTTGCTTGTATTCGCGAACATCGAAGCAATTTTGGTGCGTCTCCCTGGTGTGACTCTATTCAATTGGTCCCAAAATGGAATATAGAAGCTAATTGGCAAGGAACCAGCCAAGTGGTTGATTTAGATTTGAGCCGATCTTTTTCCCATGATTTATTTCAGCTAAATCATTCGGCCGAAGATCACGAATATTTTTTTCCAGATAATATCGTTTTACGTTGCCCAAGCAAAGTTCCTGCTCATCAAGCCTTCACGATCAGTGCATTGTGGCTTGAATCCGATTTTCAAATGAAAACAATCAGTGCATCCTATGGATCAAATTCCCAGTTGATCGATGTTCGCCACCAACAATTCACACACTAAAAGCTTGGGATCTTGACTTCGCTTAAGTGGTTACTATAAGGAGCTGATAGGCTTCATTTACTCTTCGAAATTCCTCAACAGATCCACCTAGATCTGGGTGATGTTGTTTGACTAGTTTGCGGTACATTTGTTTTATCTGATCCTGTGAAGCGCCCCGTTTAAGGCCTAATACTTCGAGTGCATCGCTGATAGAGCGACACGACGATGCCTCGTTTCTCCCGTTGGATTCAGCATACCGATCAGAAGCCCTCTGATCTGTCCTTGTGCGTCGATTTTTGCGCGAGCTTGACTGTCTATTCTTTAATTCTAAGACCACCCTTTGTGGCTCTTCTTCCAGCCATTCACGGGCTCTGATGCCATACAGCGCAAACGTGGCAAGCACTGCACAGCGTTTTTTTGTAAGTGGCTTACGTATGGCAGCAAACAAATCTGTTCCCAGACCAGGCATCAACCGGTCCAATCGTTGATGCAGACTGAGCTGAGGGTGAAAACTTGAACGATTTAAAACATCGATCAAATTTTCAAGTTCACTCAGGCGAAGAGCACTCCATCCCTGTTGTTTAGAAAGGGATTCTCCCCAATGCTCAACTTGATCAGAGGTGACAGATGGAGGATTCTCTACCTGCTCATGCCTGCCCTCTTGCGTGCGCTGGTAGTGGTGTGACTGCTGTTGTCTGGATTGGGGTTGTCTCCACTGACGCTGACGCAACTGATCAAGCTGCCTTTTCAGTTGCAGCACCTCCCTGCGCAGACTGTCATTTTCAGCCAAGAGTGCATCGACATTGCTGGTAACGGTCTGACGTCGATGCGGCTCAGCCGCTGATGACCATCGCCGTGGATCAAACCCCATTAGCTGTCACAACAACCCACGCCTGGCACAGCCCTATCGCTTGGATCACCATAGGGTGATTTTGGAACGTCTCATTGTGGTCGTTGTCAATTTCCAAATTTCATTCTGAGCTTCCCTGCAGCGCAGCTTTCTCTTGAGGCTGCTTCGGGCCTACGCGATTATGATTGATCGGTTCAGAGTTGCCAAGAATCCATTCAGCTCTTGACTCCTTATGAATATTATTCATCTCAATCATCAAGACTTTATTGGTGATTCAAATGAAGTTATCATTCGCGACTATCGCCTAACTCATATATTAAAGATCTTAAAACCAACGATAGGTCAATCATTACACGTTGGAATTCTGGGGGGTCAATGCGGGAATGGAATTGTTGTCTCCATGCATCCAGAGGCAGTCGTTCTGCGCGTTAGTCTTACAGAGCCGTCACCTCCACGACATACATTTGATATTATTCTTGCCTTACCACGTCCAAAGATGCTGCGCCGAATTTTTCGGACAGTTGCTGAATATGGTGTCAATAACCTCCATTTGATAAACAGTGCAAGAGTCGAAAAAAGTTATTGGCAAAGTCCTTTATTGAAGCCAGATAAAATCCATGATGCGCTTCTCGCTGGAATGGAGCGATCGAAGGATACAATCATCACCAATGTGCACTTACATAAGCGTTTTCGTCCTTTTATAGAAGATCAATTATCATCGGTTTGCGGATCACGTAACTGTTGGATTACAGACATCAACGCAAAGGAAGCAGCCTTTGCTCTCTCTTTAAAACCTGCTGTCGTCATGATCGGACCTGAAGGTGGTTTTGTACCATTTGAGATTGAATTAGCCGTTTCACAAACTGCTCAACCTATCCATCTTGGGACGAGAACTCTCAGTGTGGATACAGCTCTTACCACTGTTTTAGCGCAATCATTACCCTGTACTACATCAACCAACACCTGAAATGCTGTATCTATCCAGACGCAGGCGATCACATGCCGCTACATTGCTTTTCGCAAGACTCCATTCCTTTTGTTCCTCATGATCAAAGACTCCCATGACTCTTGATGAGTTCCAGCAGGATCTTTCCAAGCGGATGGGAAAGCGAGTCACCGAGATCCTCACAAGAGATGGTGAGTCTGTTCAGGATTTAACCGATCTCTATCAACCTTCTCCAGCCGGTTTTGCTGGCCAAGTCGTTTTGGTGGGTGGCTCACGGCACTCATGGGAGTTGTGGCAAGAGGCCGAGGCCATGTGGAACTTTCAATCAACACACATCACTTGAACCACGATGTCATATTTCGGTTTTATCTTTTCTAGTAGCAGTGAATCAATAAAGCCTGCCCAGGTTTTTCAGAAATTATTCATTGGTCTCTTCCTCAGTCTTCCGTTTTATCCATTCCCTAGTCGTGCCGAGGTGCCACTTCAATGCAGCGGTCTAGAGCTCGTATCCCTCAACAGAATTTCACCCAGGCCATTGTTTGAAATTCGCTACGCCAGTTCAAACAATTTTTTAGGACGTACCCTTTATTCCAAGGTTGATCCTCAGCTGCGCTGTCCAGTGGCCCTGGCCTTGCAGAAAGTCCAACAAGATCTCTCAAAGGAGGGGCTTGGATTGAAGGTTTGGGATGCTCATCGCCCTCTCGCTGTGCAGCAGTTGATGTGGGATGAGATTCAAGATCCTCGCTATGTTTCGGACCCTTCAGTGAATGCAGGCCGACATACCCGAGGTGCCTCAGTGGATGTGACTCTGGTTAATCAGCGGGGGAAGCCCTTGCGCATGCCCACGGATTACGACGATTTCTCCAAATCCGCCCATGTCAATGCTGATGGAGTTCTCGCAGACCGAGCCGCCAATGCTCAACGATTGAGCAAGGCGATGGAACGACGAGGATTTCGTTCGTTTGCTACTGAATGGTGGCATTTTGACTGGCATCACTGGAAATCAATGCCGGTGATCCCTCCCTCCTGATTCTGGATCAAACTGATCTCTGACTCAGAGGGTCCTTTGGCCACCTTTCTTGTAACAGGAGCGAACAGGGGAATCGGACTCGAATTCTGCCGTCAGTTGCAGGCTCGTCATGACCAGGTGATTGCTGTCTGCCGCCAAGCCTCTCAGGAGCTTGAGACGATGGGTGTGGAGATTCAGTCAGGCATCGAACTCACCAGTGAAGCCTCCATTGCTGGGTTGCTTGCGAATCTGAATGGCCGGCCGTTGGATGGAGTCATCCTCAATGCTGGGACCCTTCAATCAATGGGTCTTGAGGATCTCGATATCGAAGGTGTCAAACGTCAATTCGAAGTGAATGCTTTAGCTCCGTTGGTCTTGGCACAATCCTTGGTGGGACAGATGCCCTCAGGAGCAAAGCTGGCCCTGATTACCAGTCGGATGGGATCCATCGACGACAACAGCTCAGGTGGTTCCTATGGCTATCGGATGTCCAAAGTGGCACTGAACATGGCTGGCCGATCACTATCCATCGATTTGAAAGCAAGGGGCATCTCGGTGGCCATCCTCCATCCAGGGCTGGTCAGCACTCGCATGATCAACTACAACCCCAACGGAATCAGCCCAGAGGTGGCAGTCCGAGGCCTATTGGCACGGATTGATGCGCTTCAACTAGAGACCAGTGGCACGTTTTGGCATTCCAATGGGCAAGAACTTCCCTGGTGAATTGATAAGCCGCGATGATGAGCGAGCATGTAATTGCTGATCCCCCTTGCCGAAAGCCTTTATTCTTCATATTCTTTGATCAGGAAATGCGTTGAGCTCTTCACAGCTGTGGGGGGTTCTTTTTTTTGGTTAGAAGGACTAGCCATAACTGATGAGAGGCAGGATGGCTGCTCGACGACGGTATGCATAAAAGTGATGGAACGAGAATCATCCCATCACTGATATAGCAAAGCCATCATTTCTAATTTAATAATATAAAGTTATTCAATTTAGATAGGCATATCAAGCAATATTAATACAATAATTCAACAGCTGATTATTTGATAACCGACAGCATAAGAGCATCATTTAGACAAGTGTTGGCATAAGCATCGAAGATGAACTGAGCAGAAATCCCTCTGATTTAATTTTTTCATTCGCGACTTTGGCATTCATTGCTCGTGCTCCAGGCATGTTTTCATTGGCCCAAATCACCGGAGGCAATCCATCAATATCACAGATCTCATTGGACAGTTCACGTCGACTGAGCTGCATGTCATCGACCAAATTGTAGATACCGACAAGCTGCTTGCTAAAAGCGAAGCTCACACCGTTTGTTATATCAAAAATCCCACTCCAAGCAGGAATATCACTTCCATTCTTGGGAATCTGTTCTCCAGCTGCCTGCTTGATCATGGCAACCATGTCTCGTCCTGGACCATAGATGCCGCCCAGCCGGAGGACGCAAATCTTCGTGTCAGGCCGATCAATGGTGAGCAGAACATTTTCTGCTTCTACCAACATGGCATTCACAGGATTCAAACAGTCGACAGTTGAATCTTCTGTCACCGTCTGGCCCTGATGGTCTCCGTAAACACCCGCAGAGCTGATGTAAGTCACGTGCAGTGGCCGCGTGGACTGACGACAACGGATGGCTCGGGCAAGATTACGAATGCCGTTCGAAAACACGGATTGATATCCTTCGCCATTTTGCGTCGGTGCCACGCTAATCAGAACACCCTCCTGATCCTCAAGGAATGAAAAGTCGCAATCTTGTTGAGCAAGGTCAAGAGCGATTGGTTCATTTACCACGTTGCGTAGCTCAGCAAACCGTTGTGGCGTACGCGTTGTACCAACAACGTAGTGACCCTGATTTTTCATACTTGCCGCCAAGAAGCTACCGACGTAGCCACAGCCAATGACTGAGTAGGTGGACATCAGAAGAACAACAAGTCAATACATTTTTACAACTCTTTACCCATCAACCGTGAGTCGGTCGATACCGTATCGATGATTCATGCCGCCATGGCCGGCGTTCAAAGGGGCGTAGCGGTGCCCAAGACTCGCTGTTGGGCAGCATCAGAGCATGGTTCTTACAGGCCTTGAAAGCTGAGATTCCATCTCTGTAAGGCTGAGAATTCGGGTCTATGTTTGATCATTTCTCGGTATATAGTTGACAAGACATATCTTTCTCAACACTCAATCATTTTCAGATGTAACACCAGAACGTCTGAATTAAATCAATGAGAAACCTGACATCATTATCGTTGCCGTGAAGTCACAACAAGACCACCACGAGGAGTGGGGCTGGGAATTTGTTGCAATGTCAAATCCTGATTCGGTTCAAGTTTTAACTCGATCTTCTTCAACAAACCCACAGTCATCAAGCGAATTTCAAGATCCGCGAGAGCTTTTCCCAGGCATACCCTTTCCCCACCCCCGAAGGGCATCAAGGTTTGATGGAACGATCGATCCAAATGCCGTTGGGGGCGAAAAGCAGATAGGTCAGAATCATCGCCAGTTGCGGATGCCGTCAAAACCACTTGAATCACTCGATTGTCCGGAACTTCAATGCCAGCGAGCATGACCGGACCCTTGGTTCGCCGAAAGAACCCTCCCACCGGAGGGGTTAGGCGCATCACCTCCAATACGGTGGCATCCAGGCGAGGGTAGGAAAGGTCCGCAGGGGCTTCAGAAGACGGATGATCCAACTCGGACAACAGCCAGTCGTGCACCGTTGGATTGGTTTACAATGCACGAAAAAGACAACTTAAGGACGATGCCGTTGTTTCATAACCTGCAAAAAGTAGAAGCAAGAGTTGCTCAGCGAGATCGTCATCGTTGAGTTGAATCCCGGCTTCATCCACCCCACCTCGGATCAGATCTAAGCCCCCTCGCAACGAGGTGTGATTGACGAGCACCAGTTTCAAGCGTGTAAGCAAGCGTGAGCGTGCCTGCATTGCTTTAGCGAAAGGGGAAGCCGGTATCGAGATCGAGATCGAAAACAAAGCCTTCGTCCAAATCTCGAAATCAGCAAATAATTCGTCTTTGTCTTGATTATCGAGACCCAAGACAACGTTTGCGATCACGCTGAACGCAAAGCGCCGCATCCGCGGGGCGAGTGGTAGAGCAGATTGGCTGTCCAGCAATTCTGCAACGAGTTCCTGTACGAGAGCTTTAATCTCTGGTGCATAGCGCCGGAGCGCTGCACTAGAAAACAATTGACCAACCACGCGCCGACGAGCCTTGTGCCCAGCACCATTGCGATTGGCCAAGGAGCGGCTGCCCAGCAACAAACGAACACTTTTAGGCCACCACCCCTCAAGACAATCTCCTTGTGCCAACAAGTCAGCGATGGCCTCATCCCCTTGGATGAACACAATGCGCTGACCGAGAAGAGACGTCTCGAAGAGATCACCATGGGTCTCAAAGCGACGTTGAGCAAAAGAGGGATCACGGAAAAATGCCAGTGCCTCTAAAACTCCGGTTACAGCCCCGGTGTTCGGCAGTTGTGCTTGCGAAATCAATGTTGATGGGGGCTGATGGACTCATGGATCGGCTATCGATCTAACCAAAGCTGACTCCAGAATTCTGGAGAAACAGCTCATCACCAAAAAATTGCAGACTGGCTCATCAAAACAAGGCATCCACTTAGAGGTTCCATTTGTACGACTGCTCGTTACCGCTCTAGCCGATGGTTTTCTTAGCGTGTTGAGACATCAAGGCTCATTGGATGATCTGGGGTGCTGCGCTCAACAACCGCGATCGTCAACCGGAAGTGATGGATCAACCTGGCCTTGACCCAGGGGAGCATGCAAAAGCATTGATGGGCTTGCGGCGAATTAATACGATCAGTCGCTGTTCCGCCGGTTTGTTTCGCCCCATTGAGGCCCTTGCAAAGACTCGGCTGACACAGCCACTTCGCGTTCTTGAACTTGCCTGTGGGGGGGGTGATACCGCCATCGACCTCGCGCTGATGGCCAAGCAAAAGGGGTTGGCACTGGATCTTCATGCCTGTGATCTCAACCCTGAAGCTGTTGAAATTGCTCGGATCAATGCAAGGACACGAAAAGCAGCGCTCACGGTTTTTACTGCTGATGCCTTGTCAAAACCAACAGACCAAAGCAGCTTTGATGTGGTGTATTGCACGCTGTTTGCACATCACTTAGATGAGCTTGATGTGGTCCTTCTATTAGAGGGGATGGCGCTGCGATCACGACAACTCGTCCTGGTGGATGACCTCATTCGTAGTCGGCTTGGTTTTGGATTGGCCTGGATTGGCACCAGGCTTTTAAGTCGCTCCTGGGTGGTTCATACCGATGGCCCTCTGTCTGTACGCGGCGCCCTAAAACCCGATGAAATGATGGCCATCGCGAAGCGGGCAGGTCTTGAGAACGCGCAGATCAAACGCTCGTGGCCGGAGCGTTACCTCTTGAGCTGGGAACGAGATTGAGATGCAAACACTGTGGGATGTTGTGATCATTGGTGGTGGGCCTGCTGGAGGTCTGGCTGCTTTGGATTGTGCACAACGAGGGTTGCGCGTGTTGCTCGTTGAACAACGCGCGTTCCCGCGTTGGAAAGTTTGTGGATGCTGTTTCAACAATCAGGCTCAAGCCATTTTGAGTTCGCGAGGTGAAAACAACTTGATTGTGGATTGTGGCGGGCAAGCACTGCAAAGATTGAGACTTGGACTGCGTGGACGTGAAACATCATTGGCTCTACCAGATGGCTTTGCGCTTTCGCGGGAACGATTCGATCAAGCCCTCATCGATGCAGCCATGAGCGCTGGAGCATCAGCACGCTTCGAGATGACAGCCCAAGTTGAGTCAGCAAGCCCTGGGTACAGGAGCGTGCGCCTAAAAAACCATCACAGTGGAACGAGCCGTTCTGTCAAAGCACGGGTTGTGCTTGTGGCCGCTGGCCTGTCCCAGCGTTGCCTTCCCAAAAACGAAGCAGGACAAAGCAGGATTCGCAAGCAATCAAGACATGGTGCCGGCTGCGTCGTTGATGATGAAACCTCTCACTACCCCGCGGGAGCCATTCATATGGCGATTGGTGACCAGGGCTATGTGGGCTTAGTGCGCCGGGAAGATGGATTGCTCAATCTTGCAGGAGCCTTTGATCGCCACGTCCTCTCCAAGGGACAAGGAGCCGTTGATGCCGCTCAGAATGTTTTAAAACAGGCGGGATTTCCAGTGCCGGCGGCCCTGGAACAAGGTCAACGCTGGCAACTCACTCCAGCGCTCAGCCGCAGTTCAGACGAGGTAGCTGGAGAACGTTTTCTTGTGATGGGCGATGCCGCAGGTTATGTCGAGCCCTTCACCGGTGAAGGGATGGCTTGGGCCTTAACGGCAGGCGCAGCAGCAGTGCCATTCGTTCTGGAAGGACTGGAAGGTTGGAGCGACGATTTAGAAGCGCGCTGGAAAAAAGCTCTTCAATGGCACATCGGCAGGCGGCAATCGGTCTGCCGAGCCTTATCCACCGTCTTGAAACGCCCCGCCCTCACAACCGTGTTATTTGAACTGATCAGACGTTGGCCCTCACTGTCTGAACAGATCATCTCCAACCTGAACGAGGTCAAGCTGCCAACGCCTTTAGGTGAGCCATGCCACTGAGTGTTCTCGGGCTCGCGACCGCAGTCCCTACGCAATCCGTCAATCAAACAGAGTCAACAACACTGTCTGAATGGGTCAGCGCAGATCATCCCGAGCGAGCCTCGCTCGTACGCCGCATTCAAAGGCGATCACAAGTGGAAACCAGGGGAAGTGTTTTATTAACTGGCGATCCACAGCAAACAATCCATCAGCGCTTGCCGTTTTATGGGGTTGATAGCCCCAACACGGCCTTACGGATGGAGGCGTTTCGACTGCATGCCTCCTCATTGGCGCTCAAAGCATGCCAACGGGCACTGGATGAGTCACCAATCTCTGTTCAACAAATCACGCATCTGATCACGATCAGCTGTACGGGATTTCATGCCCCCGGCGTTGATTGTGATCTCATTGATCAACTTCAGCTTCCGCCCGATGTCCAACGGACCCATGTGGGGTTCATGGGGTGTCATGCAGCAATCAACGGTTTACGCGTCGCCCACGCCTTTGTCAAAGCTGATCCCGAAGCGGTGGTTCTGCTTTGCGCCGTGGAATTATGCAGTCTTCATTTGCAATATGGCTGGAATCCTGAACATGTTGTGGCCAACACATTATTTGCCGATGGTGCCGCCGCTTTGGTCGCGACGCATGCTGAATCCACCTCACCGGGATCGAGTTCAACAGGACTGTTGCTAGAGGCATCTGGATCCACGGTGATTCCGGAAACCCGCGATTTAATGCATTGGCAGATTGGAGATCATGGCTTTTCCATGGGCTTATCCCCAAAAGTACCAAAGGCGATTGCGACGACCTTGCAACCATGGCTTAGCCAATGGCTGCAGGCCCGTGGCATCGATCTCAATGCCATTCAACATTGGGCTATTCACCCTGGGGGTCCAAGAATTCTTCAAGCATGTGCTGAATCATTGACTCTCAGAGAGGATCAACTTGCTCATTCCAAACATATTCTTAGTCGCTATGGAAACATGTCTTCAGCCACTATTTTGTTTGTGCTTGAGCATATGCGTCAAGATGATTGTCATGGACCAGGCGTCGCCCTTGCCTTCGGGCCAGGATTATGTGCTGAAGTCGCCTTGATGACGTTATAGAGGCCTTGCTATCAACGATTTAAGCTCTTTTCTTCCTTGGGATCCAGATCGTATCGAGGTGGTCGATCCTGATATTGGTGTTCAAACCACATTGACATTCAAAATATATTGATGTTCAAAATAAATTGATGTTCAAAATAAATTGATGTTCCATTTCGATGGACGTTCTGTTTATTCGGATATTAAGGATTGAGGACTATAAAATAGCCTTCAAAACAACGAGCGAGGATCATAGAAGAGCCTTCACTTATTATCATTGGAACGTTGCTGAGCAGATAGAGATGGAACGGATTTGTTTAGGGTTTTTGATGGCTCTATTTTTCACCATCCTGCCAGTTCCTGCTGATGCTCAGCTGAGGGATGGCCTAGCAACACCATTGGCTGCGACGCCCCTCCCCGAGATCGCCATTTATCGATCTGAGAGCTGTGGTTGCTGCACAAAGTGGGCTGAACACGTTGAAGCAGCAGGCTTCCCAATCCAAGACAAGGTGATCAATGCGATGGACGCCTTCAAACAAGCCAATGGCATCACCGAGGAGCTGGCGTCTTGCCACACGGCCATCGTGGATGGCTATGTGGTGGAAGGGCATGTTCCCGCAGCATCCATCAAAAAAATGTTGCACGAACGACCTGACATCAGAGGACTCGCAGCTCCTGGAATGCCCATGGGATCTCCTGGCATGGAAACAGCCGGCGTATCACCAGAAGCCTTTGATGTTCTTGCGATTGCCCAAGACGGCACGACTACTGTTTTTGATCCAATCAGACCTCAGTGAAGCTCTAGGGGATCTCTTTCAAAAGGATCTTCATCACGATCCCTCAACGATTATTTGTCATCAGGTGATCTGTTCATCATCATTTGTTCCCTTTACCCAATAAACCAAGCGCTCGCCCATGATGATCCAGGTGGCGATCAATCACGCTTGCGACGAAAAAATAGCTGTGGTCGTACCCCTCGTGAATCAATAACGCCAGTGGTTGGTGGTGGTTGGCGGCGGCACTCCTCAAATCCTCTGGACGTAACTGTTCTTGCAGGAAGGGATCAGCTGAGCCCAGGTCAACCAAAAGCTGATCCTTTCGGTGATAGCCATCCTCCAACAAGGCGACGGCATCCCAATGGCGCCATCGGGCTTGTGCTTCAGGGCTGGTGCCAAAAAAATAACCAAATGCTTTTTGCCCCCAGGGGCATTGGCTGGGATGGCAAATCGGAGCGACTGCTGATATGGATTGAAAGCAGTCTGGATGCCGCAAACCAAGAACCAAGGCGCCATGGCCTCCCATCGAATGGCCGGATAGGCCTAGACGCTGACGATCAAGGGGCAATTCAGCGCAAAGCCGTGAAGGAAGTTCCTCCAGGACATAGCTATGCATGCGGTAGTGCTCAGACCAGGGTTCTTGGTCTGCATCAACATAAAAACCGGCGCCATCACCAAAATCCCATTGGCCCGAGGGATCGGCGGGAACATCCTCTCCCCTTGGGCTGGTATCGGGAGTGATCAAGGCCAGGCCTAGTTCAGCAGCTCGCCTCTGGGCTCCAGCCTTCTGCACGAAATTCTCATCACTACAGGTGAGTCCAGACAGCCAAATCAATGCCGGCACAGATGCCGCATTCTCTTTGAGAGCACTCGGAGGCAAAAACACACCCACGGTGCTGTTGCCCTTCAGCTGCGCAGACTGCAAGCGATAGCGGCGTTGTTCACCGTTAAAACAACGTTGGCTGCTGATCAATTCCATTCCTTTTCAACGCTCCGCTAAAAGTGCACAACCGTGCGAATACTTTCGCCCGCGTGCATCAGCTCAAAAGCTCGGTTGATGTCCTTCAATTCCATGGTGTGGGTGATGAAGCTCTCGAGAGGAATCTCCCCCGCTTGATAGCGCTCCACAAAACCGGGCAATTGGCTGCGTCCACGAACCCCTCCAAAAGCAGAGCCGCGCCACACCCTGCCGGTGACCAGTTGAAACGGCCGGGTGCTGATCTCCAGGCCAGCTCCCGCCACACCAATGATGGTGGATTCACCCCAGCCCTTATGGCATGACTCCAGTGCGGCACGCATCACATCCACATTGCCAATGCACTCAAAGGAGTAGTCGACCCCACCATCGGTGCGTTCAATCAAAACCTCTTGGATTGGGGCCGCATGGTCGCGGGGGTTGATGCATTCGGTGGCTCCAAGCTGTTCGGCGATGGCGAACTTTGCGGGATTGAGATCGATTCCAATAATCCGCTCGGCTCCGGCCTGAACCGCACCAATGATCACCGCCAAGCCAATGCCACCAAGACCAAAAACGGCCACGCTGCTGCCAGGTTCCACCTTGGCCGTGTTGTGAACCGCACCAATCCCCGTGGTCACACCACAGCCAAGCAAGCACACCTTGTCCAAAGGCGCATCAGGGTTGATCTTGGCAACGGCAATCTCCGGCAGAACGGTGTACTCAGAGAATGTCGACGTTCCCATGTAGTGATGAATCATCTGATCATCACGTGAAAAACGGCTGCTGCCATCGGGCATCACCCCCTTTCCCTGGGTTGAACGGATCGCCTGACACAGGTTCGTCTTCCCGGAAAGACAAAAACGACAACGCCCACATTCGGGCGTGTACAAGGGGATCACGTGGTCGCCTACCGCGACGGAGGTCACGCCTTCACCGATCTCCTCAACAACGGCTCCACCTTCATGCCCCAGCACCGCAGGGAATAAACCTTCTGGATCTGAACCAGACAGCGTGAAGGCGTCTGTGTGACAAACCCCTGTCGCCACCACACGCAGAAGCACTTCGCCTGCGCGGGGTGGGGCCACATCGATCTCTGTGACATCCAAGGGCCCGCCTGGAGCCCATGCCACCGCAGCTCTGGAGCGAATCATGGGCGAAGCAGAGACGAGTCTTCAACCATCATCGCGCTGATGATCTGCACGTCAGCAGGCGCAGTGCAATTCAGAACAGACCCGACAGAGCGAAGACAAGGCACCTTTCCTGCCTCCGTGAGCAGAAGCCTAAAAACCAGCTAGGGGAGAGGAATTAAAACCGATGGCTAACCTGATACATGGGACGAACGCATTAAATTACGCTCCCTATTAAACATAAAGAGTCCGAATGAAAAGGCGAAGGAAATTCCAAAAGTAGCTACAAAGTAAAGATACCAATATTTCATCTTGAGCCTCAATGCCTCAGCAACCATGAATGCAAAGGCAGCTATCAGAACGAGAGTCAGGTCGGCCGCGATGAAACCGGCGGAAGCATTCGCCCAAACGCCTTGAGAAAACAGGTCAACAATTGCAAGGGGGTCGGTTAAGCCTAAAGCTTCCGTTTCTTGAATAAACTGGTAGATGCAATACCAGGGCCAAGCCACTCCAGCCAATGCGGTGGCGGCATAAATGAACAGGCGTAGCTTGGCCATACTCACAAAGAGACAACATCTAATCTCTCATAGGCCGAGAACTTAATCAGTACATACGCTACAAAATATCCTGGCATCAAACAAACAAAACGATTCAACGAGAGTCCCTGAATGACAACGGCTAGCGTGAAGATACAACGTTCAAGCGATAGGCATCTGTGGGAATTCGAATCGGAACAAGGGTGTAAGGAATCGCTGCAGTCTGCTCTGAAGCCCCCTCCCAATTCTGAATCGTTTGCATCCAGCGAACCAAAAACACCCTCACGCTCAGCTCAGCCAATGGCAAGCCTGGGCAACCATGTTTGCCGATCCCCCCAGGGAACCAACCCTCTTTGGGAAGGCGCAGGGCACTGCCTGCGAAAGGGCATCCACGGATGGGATTGAGGTTGTTGTTGCCATCTGGGTCACGCATCCAGCGTTCTGGAGTGAACGACTGAGGCTCCGGAAACAGTGCCGACATGCTGTTTCCGATCCGCGGGTCGGCCGTCACGACGGTGCCCGCAGGAATGCTGTAACCGGAAACCTCAATGTCCTCAGAGGTCAACCTGAAACCACCTCCGGCCGGAGGGATTAATCGAAGCGATTCGCGCAGCACTCCCTGAACGAAGGGAAGATCCCATGCAGAGAGGTGGCTAGAGCTGGCAGGGTTCTCCAAATTGTGCATCGAGGCTTCCTTGAGAATCCGATCCCTCACATCGGGACGCTGTCTTGTTTGAATCAAACAACTGGCCATTAGGGAGGCAACTTCGATGTAGGCCCCCCAAACCATCAACACCGTGGCGGTCGCTATGCGCTCGTCGCTCCATGGCTGGCCATGTTCATCGAGATTGTCAGTAAAAATCCTGAAACAAGCCCCGTCCAGTTCACCGCGTCGATGTTTTTCCAGGCGCTCGTGCATGCTCTGTTGAAGCTCAGCTAGCGCCTTCTCTCCCCGACGAAAGGATGGAAGCTGCTTGCTCAGACTTAAAAGAGCATCGTTGTAAGAGATAAAGGCTTCGATCTCCTTTGTTGTTAACGATTCACCAGCAAAGAGTTCGGCATAGAGATTGAGACAAAGATGCTTTGCCTCCAGGGCTATAAAAGTGCTTTCGCGCTGAGCAATGTCGGCAGTGAACCGCACCATGCTGCGGTTGATCCCAGGGAGGTACGACTCCAGATTGCTTGGGCTGAAAAGGGCGGCGTAACCACGCCGCGTGGAACGATGTTTCTCACCAGCCTGATTTAAAGCACCATCGGCGGTATGCAGTGCTGTGAAGGCAGGAGGTAAGGCGCTTTCACTGATGCTGCTCTCGAGACGAATGAACTGCTCCACCGCTTCAGGACCACCCAACACAGCCGTCGGTCGAAAGAAGAGGGTTGTTCCAAATACAGGACCAAATTGTTGATGGCGTTCTGCGATAAACCCATCAGGATCCCTCAGGTAGGCGATGGATTCGCGCACCCCGATCAACGGACCCGTTCTGCAGGGAAGCGGACGCAAGCCATTGGTGGTGCTCATTCGTTTCGATCGCTTACCAAGGGATCATCAGTAGCAGATCGACTGCACTCGGACTCGATTCCTGGAGGGAATGAATCAATCCAACTTCAGGCTGATGGGAGCAGCAAGAGCATGAAAATTATGATCGGTGAGATTGGTATCTCCCAGCTCTAGGTTGTAAAACAAGGCCGTTGGGGCCTGAAAAAATGGCCCAGCGTGCCAAGTGCCCTGATGAAGCTGCACAGCTTCACCCGGGAGGACCTCCACCAATTGCACAGATGCAGCACAGAGCTCTTCAGGTTGGAGCGCTGGAGCGGCGACGGCCAACCACCAGGGCTGAGCATCGGCTGAACCTAAACACTGGGTGGCCCGCTGATGGCGGGTCATGCTCGCCAACACCGCCGGTCTTTGACGTACACGCATGATGTAGTAGCGCAGGTCAGACCCCTCAAATTTGAGCGTTGCGTCGGTGTCGCGATGGGGCGTCATGTCATCCACCGGGATGATCGCAGTGCCAAACCGCTCAAAACTGCAGTTCTGCAAGGGGAGTGAGGTCAGTGTCGCTGCAGTCATGACGCGTTGCTCTCTCCTCAGTAGCTCTAGCTCATTCTCGATCTTTTCTGATGGATTCAGCCAAAAACTGGTGAGGAGGGCGGCCATTCAGCCAAACCTAAAATGATTACGAATTTCTCTGATCTAAACATTCCAACAATTCAAATCAATCCTGATGCAGAGGAAGGATCTTCCCTGTCATGAAACACAAACTTTCATCAAAATCTTGACAGTGACGCTCCAAGTGTTGGTCCTACGAACCAGGCTTACGGCTTGAAGATCCAAGTCGTGATCGCATTGTCTCCGCCTTGGATGGATTTGTCAGACATTGCGAACAAAATATTTCTGAAACATCAAGGCAAAGCCTGGGTTGATGGATTATTAATAAATGATCTGACTGGTTTCAAGTGACCACCAAACAAGAGGCTCATTCCATTATCAAGGGCTGCCTAGAAACCAACAGTGCCTGGGTTGAAACCTTCAATGAACTCGGCTGTGTACTGGCATTTGATCTCGACCCAATGCTTGAAGGGACCGTTACGGTGGACTTGATCGTTAAAGACTTGTGGGACAAAGGGATTAGGGCCACTCAAGACGAAGTTGTAAAAAGTATTTGTAGCTATGCCATTGAAAATGATTATATCTGGTCGGTAGAAACCATTTTTGATAACTATGACTATACGGCGAAGACCCTTGAAAATCTCGGTGAAGACAGCAAAGCACTATTGACAGAGCTCGCCGATGAGTCGGGCAATGAGGCATTTAAAGCGATGCTTACATCGGGCTCGTAACACAACAATTTAAAAAGCTCTTAAAGGATACGGGTGTTTTAATTTATTTATTTATTATAGACTTAAGATACTTCTGATCAATCAATCTTAAAGAAAAGAAAATATTCGACCCCTGTTATCGACTTCCTGCAGACAGGCGAGAAACCATTAAGGAATGGGTTCTAGATCTTAGTCTTAATGCTTAGAAATGAGGGCATGAAGAGCCACGCGGTTGATTTTTCCCACAGAATTCAGGGGAAGGGTAGGGAGAACCTGCAAGACTTCCGGAGCCTTGTATCCCACGCGATCACGGGTGAAGGAAATTAAATCTGGAATAGTGGGTACTGAACATCCCGTTTTGAAGGACACATAAGCATGCACATTTTGTCCATGCACGTCGTCTTCAATTCCGATCACACCTGCCTGGTCCACAGCTGGATGCTCCATCAAGGCTTCCTCCACATCTTGGGGACAAATATTGGATCCATCGTGAACGATGATTTGTTTTCGACGTCCGCAGAACCAGAGATAGCCATCATCATCGAGACGCATCGCGTCTCCAGTATTGAGCCAACCCTTCTGAATGGTTTCTGCGGTAGCGGCAGGATTATTCCAATATCCGACGGTCAACGTTGGTGACTTCACCCACAGCACACCCTCCTCACCAAAACTCAGCTCTCGTCCATCGGATGAGCGGATGCAGCCTTCAAAACCAGGGCACATTTTGCCCACAGACCCAATCCGATTTTCACCATCAATCGGGGAGAGGCTTGCAAAGCCAATCTCACTCATGCCGTAACACTCATCAATCCGCTGTCCAGTGGCCTGTTCAAACTCCACATGCAACTGATGGTTGACCTTGTCTCCACCACTGATGCAAAGGCGAACCGATGAAAAGTCGCTGCGCTGTAAACGCTCATCGCGCACAAGACTGAACAACGTGACAGGTAAGGCCAACACAACCTGGGGATGGTGCTGGCGCAGCAAGGTTTCGAGGCAGCTACAACTGAGATTGTTAGGCACCAGAACAGAGGCACCACGGCACAACGCAGCTAAAGCAAACGTTGATGAAGCGATATGGGATAAGGAACTACCAGCGAGATATTGCTCACCAGGCTGTAAGCCAGTGACATCAAGAACAGAAGAAAACATCCAGCCCAAGCTTTGCCGTGTGTGGGTAACACCCTTCGGTTTTCCGGTGCTTCCTGAGGTAAAAAACAGGAAGCAAGGCTGATCGGGATCATGCTCTGTTTGTGGTAAGGAAAGGTCAGCAAAGTCTTGACTCAACTCTGATACGAATCCATCATCATTCGTCGTGATGCATCCAAGATCGCAGGCCGTTGGAACATTGCTGGCATCAACATCAGTCTGACGTTCGCAGTGATAGATCAGACATCGAGCACCACTCACATCAAGAGCGTGGTTGATTTCGGGAACGGTATAGCGATAGTTCAGTGGCGTTAAAACAAGTCCACAGCGCAAACCGGCTAAATAATGAATCAACAACTCCAAACTATTAGGCATCAGTGAAGCAATTCGGTCACCAGGGCGAAGTCCAATGCTCAAATA